>JACCDS010452143.1_pt1 | contig 51198 bp, 45 predicted proteins | sample 7446441 | NCBI WGS metagenome assembly JACCDS01 (sample SAMN15323445, study PRJNA562643) | freshwater metagenome | isolation source: river surface water | place: USA:Blue River Watershed | collected 2017-08-17 | reverse complement strand
TGAATATTTAAAATTTAATTCTGGGGTGCAAGTTTTTGGGATTGCAAGGGTAACCCAACCTTGTAGTAACAATCAATCTTTTGCTCTAAGTTCAGGAGCTACAACAGCCATATTTGCTGTTGATATGATTACCAAAAAACAATCTTCTTCCATTTTCTTCACACTCCCCTATAACGTTTTCGATGCGGCAAGTGTAGCAGAAACTCAAAGTGCTAAGGCTCCTGATGCACCAAATGTAGTGAGTCCCGTAAATATTTGCATAAATAACACGGTTCCATCAATTGCTCCAATTCCAGGTACTGACGACACGCTAAGATGGTATTCCAACATCACAAATGGGCTTCCTAATGGTACACCAAGTGGATATCCCTTTCCACCTACAAATTCTAATGCTTTAGGAAAAACAACTTACTATGTTACCAATTTTGATACTATCACAAAATGTGAAAGTCAAATCAGCACAATAGAGGTCTATGTTCTACCACAACCTATTGCAAATATTTCTACTCAACCCCAAAACGCTTGTATGAATGGAGCAGCAGTCCAATTAACAGCAAGTTCGGAATCTATCCTAGTCAATTATCAATGGTATCAAAACACAATTGAAAGTAATACAGGCGGTCGATTGATACCTAATGAAACAAGTAAGAATTTTACTCCAATTACAACGTCTGTTGGTACAAGTTATTACTATTGTACAGTAACAAATAATATTGGTTGTACAGTTACAACTAATGTATCAGGTGCTATTTCAATAAATCCAGCCCCAATACTTCCTATATTAAATCTTCAAGCTCCTACTTGTACTATTACAACGGGCACTATTACTACCGTGCCACAAACAGGTGTTACTTATTCTATAAAAAACGAAGACGGCACAGGATTTAAAATAGACAATCAAACAAGCAATGTGTTTGCCAATTTGATTCCCGGAAAATATACCGTAACCGTAACCAATTCCATTGGTTGCATTGCACAAACTAGCATTAGCGTGCCTTCAGCTCCCGGAGCACCTAATACACCTTCTACCACTTCACCTATAAATTTATGTCAAAATACCACTGCAAATGCCTTACAAGCTACCGGAACAGCCGGAAGCACCTTGCAATGGTATATCGATTTAAGCGCAGCGCCAACCACCACCGCACCCATACCACCCACAAATACACCTGCCATTTTCACCTATTATGTAAGTCAAAAAGACAACACCACTAATTGCGAAAGTGCCAAAGTGCCTATTGCCATCACGATTATTTCAACACCGGTTTTACCTATCGTCACCAATACCATAAGTTATTGTCAAAATGCAACTTCGGTAGCTTTAACAGCTTCCGGCAGTAATCGCACAGCCCTATTAAATTGGTACAACGTGGCTACCGGCGGTATTAGTAGCAACATAGCCTTTAAACCTACCACTACTAAAATTGGTGACAGCTTGTTTTATGTAAGCCAAACCATAGATGGCTGCGAAGGTCCAAGAGCTTCTATCAAAGTAACAGTAGCTGCTGCTCCACAGGCGCCTACCACTACTACCCCCGTATTGTACTGCAAAAATGCAATTGCTACTGCACTCAGCGCTACAGGTACCAATTTGCGTTGGTATACAAGCAATATTGGCAGCAGCGTAGGCAGCGCAACGGCTCCTACACCTACTACTAGCAGTATCGGCAATACACAATTTTTTGTTAGCCAAACAGACAATGGATGCGAAAGCCCTAAAACCACTATTGTAGTTACAGTAAATGATATTCCCAATACACCTACTGCTACTTCGCCAATTAACTATTGTAAAAACGATATAAGCACGGCACTATCAGCCGTGGGGAGCAATTTATTGTGGTATACCTCGCCAACTGGTGTTGGTTCGTCTACTGCCCCGATACCCGATACCAAAAACAACGGAAATACCACTTATTTTGTTACCCAAACAGCTAATAACTGCGAAAGTGCCAAATTACCAATTGCAGTAAACATTGCCGCCCTACCGGCAGCCACAATCAGCTATCCAAATACTAGCTTTTTACCAAGTGCTGGACTAATAACAGCAACGCAAACCGGCACACCTGGAGGTGCTTACAGTGCTGCTCCGTCTGGCTTAACAATGAATAGTACTACTGGTAGTTTTAATGCAAGCAATAGCCTACCAAATACTTATACTATTACCTATTCATTTTCAAACGGCCAATGTAGCAATAGTGCAACGGCGGTGGTAATCATACGTCCTTCAAATACAGAAGTTTATATTCCAAATACATTTACTCCTAATGGAGATGGTCAAAATGATGTATTTTTGATTTATGGTAATACAATTGTAAGTGTAGATTTGCGCGTATTTAACCAATGGGGTGAAGCTATTTTTGAATCAACAGATAAAACTGTTGGCTGGAATGGCGTATCAAAAGGTAAAATACAACCAGTTGGAGTGTATATTTACGCCGCCAAAGTAACATTATCGGATGGAACTGTTGTAAATAAAAAAGGTTCAATAAATTTAATAAGATAATTGCATGAGAAAATTTTTAATGAGTGCAGCAATAGGATTGTCGCTGATGGGTATATGTAAAAAGAGTCTAGCCCAAATTGACCCTCATTTTTCGCAATATTATATGTCGCCCATGTGGATTAATCCAGCCTTAACGGGTGCAATTGATGGCGATTACAGAGTTTCAGGACTTTATCGCGATCAATGGAGAAGTTTTGATAATGGTTTTTCTACAAAAGGTTTTTCTTTTGATGCCCCTACGGACAAAAACATTAACCTTGGAACAACGATATTAAGTCAATCTGCCGGCAACGGCGGTTATATTTACACCAATGCACATGTATCTGTGGCATATACAGGCGTACGATTTGGCGAAAGCGGATTTCACCACGTACACATGGGTATCAGTGCGGGTATTATCAATCGCAGAATAGACCCCTCAAAATTTGAATTAGGCGATCAATGGAATGCCGTTTCAGGATACAATCCTGCAAATCCTACTACTGAAATATTTAGCAATACCTCATCAACCGTATTTGACGCCAATGCAGGCGTTTTGTATTTTGATGCAGACCCCGATAAAAAAGTAAATATCTACGGAGGTTTTTCAGCAGCACATATATCTAGGTCGAAAGATAAATTTTTACAATCTTCCGCTAGTAAAACCACTATCCCTATTCGTTATAATGTACACGGGGGTGTACGCATTTCGTTAGCGGAAAATGTAATTGTGGTGCCCAATTTTATGTATATGAAACAAGGAACAGCCGAAGAAAAAATGCTAGGAGCCTATTTTCAACTTAGTGCCAACAGTAGCACCGATGTTTTACTAGGAGGAAACTACCGCTATCAAGACGCAATTTCACCGTACATGGGTTTAACATTTAATGATTTAACAATCGGGGTAAGCTACGATGTTAACGCTTCGAAACTAGGTAAGTTAGCTACCGGCGCAAACAGTTTTGAGTTGACACTCAGCTATATTAAGAAAAGAAAAGTTAAGGCCTCTCCCGAATATATCAGGTGTCCAAGATTGTAACAAATCTTGCAATCCTTAATAGGCAGATGAATCGCTTTATTTAATTTGTTTCAGCATTTTTAATACTCAACAATGAAATCTTTGCACAAAAAAATATTCTTCCTTTTTTCTATCACTTTAATAATGGGTAGTAACAGTATTGGCCAAAAGAAAATACTGACAGCTGCTGAAAAATCATTTGCAAAAGGAGAGTATTATACAGCAGCTAAATATTACGAAAAATATCTTGACGAATTAGAAGTTTCGTTACAAAATGCCAACGCACCTTATAGTGTTAACAGACTGAAGGGGGAAAAGGGCTTTGTAAACTTCAAAAAGAGAAATAGTATTTTATATAAAATAGCTGATTGTTATCGCTTGCACAACAACTATGCTTCTGCAAAAACCTACTACGAGGAATTAGTAGAATTGGGTGATGACACAACTTTACCACTTACCCGCTACTACTATGCAGTTTGTTTAACAGCCCTTGATCAACCCGCACAAGCCGAAAAGCAATTAAAACAATTTTTAAAATTCAATGGCGAAGACGATGCTTACGGCGAAAAGGCAAAGGAACAATTAAAATTGGTTCAATCTTACATATTGCAAAAAAAGAATGGCAGCCCTAAGTACAAAGTTACAAAGCTCACCACTATAGCTACCACAAAAGGTTCCACTTATGCCCCCGCTATCTATAAAAATGGTTTTGCCTTTACGGGAACCGTTTTTGACAGTGTTGCATTTAAAGCAAAGAAAAATCCTTATAAAAACCAATTATTTACGGCAAGTAATCTGAATGCAACCAAAGAATCGTTTGCAAGTATCAAATTCGATTCTTCTGCAAACACCTCTTATAACTATGCAGCAGCAACATTTACAGCCGACTCTAGTACTATGTATTTTACACAATGGCATTTAAAAGATACTGTTAAGGTTGCGGCAATTTATGTTAGTAAAATACACAATGGCAGATGGAGTTACCCGGAAAAATTGAACGAACAAATCAACGTGCCCAACTACAACAGCCAAGATCCTTTTATTACAAAAGACGGGAAATATTTATATTATTCATCTAATCGCCCCGGGGGATTGGGGCAATACGATATTTGGGTGGCTCCACTAACAGATTTTTCAACAGCTACCTCCTCCGTAAATTTAGGTACTGCTGTTAACACTGCTGAAGATGAGCGTGCACCTTACTACCATGCATTTTCAAAATCACTGATCTTTGCAAGCAAGGGCCTAAGTGGGTTTGGAGGATTTGATTTATTTAAATCCAAGGGGCAGTTTATTCATTGGGAAAAGCCTATCAATTTAGGTTATCCAATTAATTCAACTAGAGACGATATCTATTTTTGCTCTCCCAATACCTACATGCCTACAAAAGATGCATTAATTAGTTCCGATAGAAGTTCAGATTGTTGCTTAGAACTATTTAAAATAGACCAAAGTGCCGACAAAAAATACGTAAAAGGAACTGTTGTAGAGTGCGAAACCAATTCCCCATTACAAGGCGCGGTAGTTTCTTTAAAAAACAACCTTACTAATAAGGTGGACAGGCAAGTAATTACAGGAGCTAGCGGTAGCTATAGCTTTCAATTGATTGATAATACGCCAATTACTATCAGTATTGCCATTAACAAAGGATACGATACCATACCGCCAATTTCGATGCCAGCAATTTTATCAGACTCCATTTATACAGATTCCATCAAATTGGCTCAAGTTTGTTTGCTAAAAAAACAAGTAGAAGAACCCGTAGAAGTAGAGGTGGATTCTGCTAAAGTAGCTGTAGATATACTAAAAGGAAAAGCGTTACCAATCAATTTTGAATACGAACGATTCGATTTATTGCCCGCTTCAATACCGGCACTTGATGCTTTTGTAGCAATACTGCAAAAAGATCCTAATAAGAAAATGGAAATAGGTGGACATACCGACGGCAAAGGTGCTGTGGACTATAACTTGTCTTTATCTATCAAACGTTCGCAAGCTTGTTTCGACTACTTCATTAAAAAAGGTATTGACCCAGCTCGATTAACAATTCGTGCCTACGGTAAATGCTGTCCGCTTGTACCTGAAACAATCGACGGAAAAGACAATCCGGCTGCCCGCTTCGAGAACAGACGTGTTGAATGTAAACTGATCTTTTAATGTTTCGAAACTGTTAAAAAACTATTTACAACTCGTAAAATGCACAAATAAACCGGTGTTTGTTTAATTTGGCACACAATTGGTTTAACAACAATTATAAATAGGATAAACACTAAATAATTATGAAACAACTTTGTATTTTATTCGTTACGGCATTTTTCTCACTCGTAGCACAGGCACAAAATGCCGATATTACCAAAGTGCTTGAATTCAAGAATGCCTCTTTTGATTTTGGAAAAATCACCTACGGCAAACCTGTAAAGTATACACTAGAAGTAAAAAATATTGGTGCCGACAGTGTTACCCTCGAAAACGTTCAGGTGGGATGCGGCTGTACAACTCCGGAATATGAAAAAAACAAACGTTTTGCTAGCGGTGAAACAGTAAAAATTACATTAGGTTTTAATGGAGGAACACAAGGTGCCTTCTCCAAATCTGCAACGCTTTACTTTAGTGGTGGCCTACAAAAAGTAGTTACGTTCAAAGGCGAAACATTCACAGCACCTGAAACACCTGCTCCAACTAATGGTGCTGTTCAGAAAATGAAATCCTAGTATTTTCTAACCTTTATCAAAATATTTTATGAAGTACCTATTCATTTTAGTTTTTACAGCTATTTTTTCTATGGCCAATGCCCAAACGCCTGTAAAATTTAAAGAGCTAAAACATAGTTTTGGAAAAATCTTAAAAGACAAACCTGTAACATACATTTTTTCATTTAAAAATACAGGAACTAAGCCATTGGTAATTGAATCTGCCAATGCAGAGTGTGGTTGTACAACACCAGAGTACCCCAAAGAACCAATTATAAAAGGGAAAGATGCTAAAATAAAAGTAACTTATAATGCGGCTAACCTTGGTACATTTACCAAAAAAGTACATGTTAAGTTTGCCAATATTGAAGCTCCAATAGATTTAGAAATTACGGGTGAGGTTATCACAAAGTAATTAATGCTGCATAGTATTTAGTACTTTTTTATAAAAAAGGAATCTCGTATGGGATTCCTTTTTTGTTTACTGTAGGCATTTCCTGAAAATAGGAATAAGCTACCGCCATAAAAGAATTGTTCTGGAAAAGTTATAAGAACAATAAATTTTGTTATGATATAGCCTATTGATTCTTTAGGTCAATAATCAAAAATATGCTCCACTTTTATGTTATAGCTGTTAAGCTTTTTAAGTAGTAAACTCAGATTTGCTACAGGAACTGCTAACGCAATCCTTTTCATAAAAGGTGCGGATGCTATTGGCAGAATAAAAACTGTCTTAGCGTTTTCAAATTCAATCTTGTTATCATTTGCAACTAAAACCGTCAGCAAAATAGCAGAATTGTTTCCTGCAATTTCCTTAAAAGATTGCCCTTTTAAACTAATGGAAATGGCTGTGTCAGCAAATTTATCGTAACGAGGGAGACTAAGTAGGCTGTCATTGTTAAGCAATACGGTGGTGGTTGGCAACGCTATATCGTATACTTGTTTTGTACCAAGTCCAATTAATTTTCCATATACATATTTCACGAAGAGTTCAGATGTTAGCAAATATTTGCGTTCTAGCTTTCTTGAAAAGTTGCCTCCAAAGAAAGAAGTGGAAGTCCATAATGCTTTTAATCTGTGTTTAAAATCAAACTCATACCAAGGTCTGTCTTTGATAAAATCAACATATTCTTGTGTGAAATTTGCATTGAATAAATCTTCATCTGTTACTGGTTGTTCGGTATCAGTTATTCGGCCAAAAATTATTTCGTACCAAGATTTAATTGAATACTCAACTGTTGCACTTGTTCCAATAACCCAGATCATGAAGTGATAGCCGGTATTAGTGGGGAAATGACCTTTTATTTGATCATTCACAATGCTATAGCTCTGCCAAATTTGAGCGGTATGGCTCATAAATGGAAAAGTTGTTGCAGTATGTTGCTTAAAATAATGCGCTTGTTCTTCGGGACTGAAAACTAAAAACCATTCAGGGAAAGTGAGAAAAGTTTGATCAGCCGGCCTTACAGCTTCCTTGGGAGTTCTTGGAGTTGCATTTGCAACAAGCCACTCGTTGGGGAGTACACATCCTTCTCCTATTCCGATTGTAGTAGGATTACTTTTCTTAAAAAAGAAAGTAAGTGCCGCCATACCGATTGAACAAAGTGTAAGTACGTAAAGCCTTTTCATGTATTACAGTTTTGTAAATGATACAAGCGTATTGTCGGATGGGTCTTTATCTTGCAAAATGCGTTTGCCAGAATCTTTGAAACCATAGGCTGAAATTATGCTACTCCACTCGTCGATTGATTTGAATGATTTGAATTCTGAATGATTGGTTTCCCAGCTTACATTCAAACCCAAATTGAAAACTGTATGCACTAACGAAACAAAAGTTGCCATTTCAGGAGTTTTAACATCGTGATCTCTCATAATAAACAAACCACCTTTTCGCAATATCCTATGAATAGATGTTAAGTATCCATCTAATAATTCGTGTGGACAATGGTGCAAACCTATGTGACAAGTAATCAAGTCTATACTTTCACTTGGAATGTCAGTGTCGTTGATTGGTAAATAAGTTAGAGGAAAAAAATTGCCGATTTTAGCAATCTGTCCTCGTTCAAAAATATCTGCTAGCGAATTATTGGGTGCAATGTCGTTTGTAAGAAGTATATTTCCTGATAGGTCGATATGTTTTCGTAACTCAGAAATATATCGACCGGTTGAACCTATTTCTAAATATCCATTAATGGTAATTTTATTGCCAAGCAATTCTAATACCTGCTTCGCCATTTCTTGTTTCTGTTTTTTCAATGCTGGCAAAGCATATGTTAGTTCTGATAGAATGGGCTTTATGCGCGGTAAGTTTTGTTGAACTGTTTTGTAAATTGCTTCATCTGAGTTCAGTTCTTTTGTAGTTGAAGCTATCAGGAAATGAAATTTATCTTCGGGATACAAGTGAAATATCACTTGCAGGAAGCGGTAAAAATCGTCACTCCATTTTATATCTGAAAACACATCTTTAAAAGCTGATTCCATTTTAATTTGATTTATAGTAGGTGTCCCAAATTACATTTCTGAATTTATAATCTGGATCAAGTTGTTTTTTTAATGAAAATAATTTTTGGGCATTAGGATAAGCCTTATGAAATTGTTCGAAGGTTGCATGCGGTTGATAGGGTAAATAATATGAGCCCTTAACTAATATAGCAGCATCAATTAATTCTCGGGTCCATACAGCTACTTGGTTTTTATTGGTTTCAGATGTACCTTGTTTATACCAAACCACAAATGCAAAAACCTCTTCTTTTGCCCATGCTAACAAAGAACCACTATCCGCATTTGCATGCCGAATAGACACATTGATAACATTTACATTGTGTCGAATAAAGATTTCAGCCATTAGTGCCGCAAATGCATCAAAATTTTCCGTTGGCACAAAATATTCCTGCAATACATAGGTGGTATCTTTTCTTGATTTGGGCTCTAATTCCAGAACATCATAGCCTGCTTCATAATTTCGCCAATGTATTTTCTTTCTCCAAAATACAAGCGGGTCAATGATAAATTCCCTTCGCCATTTCCCAAATTTGCTTTTACTGAATGCACCAATAAAATATCTTTCTATAGGATAAGCTGCTGCAAGTGGCATTAATCTAGTGTTATCTGTTGGCTTTTCAGTAGTCGTTTTCCAGCTAACAGCTCTTACATGCTTGTATGAAGGTGGGTAAATATCTGCATTGTGCAGTATTACTTCCTGATTATCCCTAATAGTGTTAAAGAAAAATTGCTTATATGCATCTCGAAGCATCTTCGTATGGCTTCTTTTGACCAAAATATTTTCTGTTAAAGCTAGTTCAACATTTGTAATTATAGCAACTGCATTATAACAACCCACACAAGCGTAAAATATTTCAGGTTGTTCATTTGGCGAAGTGTGAATTATTTCACCATTTGCTAAAATTACATCAAGTGAGATTACTGAAAGAATCAAGGGGCCAAGTCCAATATATCTTCCATGACAGTTAACGCTTAAAGATCCTCCAACGGTAAAATTAGCGTAGGTCTGCATAATTTTAATGCTAAGATTGTGCCCATCAATATAGTGTTGAATATCGCACCAACGAATGCCCGCTTGTACTTTAATGGTTTTATTTGCAGCTGAAAACGCTAAAACCTTATTGAGTTGTCGCATATCAATATGCAAGCTGTTCGGGCTTGCTGTTTGACCTCCCATACTAAATCGGCCGCCTCCAACACATATAGGCTTACTTGTTGTTCGAATTATATCTTGCAGGTCTTCCGTTGTTTTGGGTGTGGCTACTTGCGAAACAATGATTGGATTAAGTTGGGTTACATCATTAATGATTCTTTCTTCCGTTTTTAAGTGTGGTATTTTTTCTGCTTCCGGATTTTTAAAATAGTCAGGTGCAGAATTAGGTATCGCCCCAAAACGATTTGAATTGGCTTCTCCTTTTTTAAAACCCAATACATATATCAAGAACAGAGGACCGAATACTGGAAGAAAAATGAGCCAAAGCCAATGTCCCGATTTATTGCTGTCGTGCAGTCGTTTTGTTGCAGTAGCAAAAAGTGCCCAAAATAAAGGGGGATAAATGAACCATGTAGCTGTGTAGGAAAACAATAACTCTAGAAGCTGGAAAAGCACATAAAAAGTTGTCCATATAAATATGGATGCGGTCCAATAAGTCAACCGGTCAATTCGTCCCCTTGTGGTAAAAAGTAAGTAACTAACAATAAGTTTATCTTTCAATGGCATTGGCAAATAAATATTAACGTCTATTGATTTATATATTATAAATCAATAGTTACACAAACGCCCCAATTATCTAATTAAAAAATCTTTTCTTGTACCACAACTGATAGATGATAATCCCCCTACTCTATAGTTGTTTCAAGGTTACCAATCATTTTTACGGGCATTTGTTGCCCCATTGCATCCATTTTTCCACTCAAATTTGTGGATCTAGTTTCTGATTTCAAGACCCCTTTTTCGTTGTAAATACGCTTAAATGAAATGGTACCAATCAAATGCTGTTTCATTTGCATACCCATTTGTTCTATTGTGTTGTTAAACTTAACTTCTGCAATACCATCTACCCAAATTTCTTGATTGCCAATTTTAGTCACATTGTAATTTGTGATGACAGATGATCCTGTTTCTTTTTCAGCTATAGTATCAATCCATTGATTGTTTTCTTTCAATGTTGCCAATTGGGTTGTTGGTAGGGTTAGCTTCCAAACAATATCATTCCCATTAGATTGTACCAATTCCGTAGTGGTGAGCTTTGCATCCGATACGCCCTTTTTCAAAATAAAAGGAACTTTGGTTGATAACGATTTGAGCATGTTCTGTACTAAGGGATTGGACAAAGAAGTATTATCGTCACTATCAAAACTTTGTTCTTGCCCCATCATCGTAACGGAGCCTTTAATTTTTTTTAATTCCACCGTGCCTTGTACTACCTGATCTGCTACAGACGAAATGGCAATTTCTGTTGTATTTTCTCCTTTAATTGGCACTTCCATTTCCATACCCGGTTGCATCTGAATAACGGTTTTTACCGTAGTCTTGCTTTTAGCAACCAACACCCTACCTACTTGAAACTGTTGCGCCTGCACGTTGTTTACGTTACTCAAACACAAACTTGAAAAAATAAAGATTCGAATACTATTCATAATTTTTTGTTTCTTTTTTACTATTTACCAACTTCCACTAGCACCTCCACCACCGCTATCGCCGCCACCAAAACCACCAAAATCGCCGCCGCCGCTATCACCACCACCGCCACCTTGGTAAAAGCCGCCACCTCCGCTACTACTATTATTTAACAAACTGGACAAAAGTAAAGGTGTTAGAAAATCGCCATCATTACGACCGCGACCGCCACCACCGCCGCCTCTTCTACTTATAAATAAGAGAATCAATACAATAATAATAATACCCAAAAAAGAGCCTACACCATTACTTTTCTCATCACTTGATCTACGCTCGCGTGCAACCTTATACTCTCCAACTGCCGCTTTTGACAAATTATCTATCGCATCATCAAATCCGCCAAAATAGTTTTTTTGTTTAAAATTGGGCTTAATATTTTGCTCAATAATTGAATTGGCTACAATATCGGGAATAGCACCTTCTAATCCATAACCTACTTCTATCCGTATTTTCCGTTCAGCAATTGCTACAATAATAAGTATGCCATTATTTTTTGTTTTACTGCCTATTTTCCAATTTCTGAAAGTGTTTATTGCTACGTCTTCAATAGACTCACCATTTAATGTAGCAATGGTTAAAATAGCAATTTGATTACTAGTGCTATCGTCTAACGCAACCAATTTTTTTTCAAGAATCTCCTTTTGCTCTTCGGATAAAACATTCGCATTGTCTACAACTAACCGTGGCGGATTGGGAGCAGGTATAAATTTTTGGGCATTCGTACCCAAATGAAACATCACTGCCAAAAAAAGTGTCAAAAAATATCTCATTGCAATGGGAAGTAAATGAAAAGCAATAAATGCAATCGAAAACCGATTATTTACCAAATACAATATCGTTCGGCAATTCGTTTACATCATTTACTTTATCGTATGGAAAATGTTGAGTCAATGCGGTACCAATATCAGTAACAATAGATGCTATCCCTTCGGCATAGTCATTGCTATTAAAATGATAAATCATTGTGTTTACTTGTTGCTGCCAAAAAGAAGAACCTAGTTGCTGGTGTATTCCTTCATCTGCCCAAATGGCCAACTGCCTATGCTTAATAGCTATATACACCAACACCGCATTTCTATCTGCGGTGTGGTACATATTTAGCTGTTCGAACAATTCCTTAGCTCTATCTATAGCATTTACATAGGCGCACTTACTTTCAATAAACACACGTATTTCGCCGCTTGTATTGGTTTCTGCTTGTTGAATTGCATTGGTAATCAATGATTTTTGCTGTGGCGAAAAAAAATCGACCGCTTTGCGTCTAAAAAAGAAATACATGTGATAATCAATTTAAAATTTAACTTCTGGAGCTTTATCACTTCCAGGTTCTGCCTGAAAATATCCTTTTTCTTTAAATCCAAACCATCCACTATAAATATTGTTTGGAAACCTGCGAATGATAGAATTGTATTCTTGCACGGCGCCATTAAAATCATTTCTTGCCACTTTAATTCTATTTTCTGTACCCTCTAGTTGTACTTGAAGGCCTCTAAATGCCTCATTGGCTTTCAAAGTTGGGTAATTTTCTGTGATACTCAATAGTTTGCCCAAAGCCTGCGACAATTGCCCTTGTGCTTGTTGAAACTGCTGTAATTTTTCAGGAGTTAAGTCGGCTGCATTCACCTGCATTTGTGTAGCTTTGGCTCTTGCTTCCACTACATTAGTAAGAGTAGTTTGCTCAAAATTCGCTTCCCCTTTAACGGTACTTACCAAATTGGGAATCAAATCGCTGCGGCGTTGGTATTCACTTTGTACATTACCCCATTTACCCTTTACATTTTCCTCAATGGTCACTGTTTTTTGTTGAAAACTTACGGAACCACATCCTACACATCCACCAAACAACAGAATAATGCCTCCAATAATAATCAACACCAAGTTTTTTGTTTTCATTTTGCTATTTTTTTTAAATTTTATACAATACTGTTTTCAAAACCCATTTCCATTGACATTTGCTAAAGCGCAATTCATCAATTTTCCTTGTTTATAATTGTTTTATTGGTTAAATATAGTACAAACTAAATACCCAATTCTTTTTTTTGACGTTATGGCAGTTACAACATTTAGCTTTAACATTTTTTTACATTTAACCCCTGCTATGTTGCTATTGCTACAATGATCTACCCCCTCGTTAATTGAATTACATAAAACGTTTACAGAATTATGGACACAAAAAAGCCTGTTGGTAAACCAACAGGCAAAACCTATAACAAGAAAAACTATGCTTCTTTTATAGCCGCAATACCGGGCAATACCTTACCCTCAAAATACTCCAACATAGCGCCTCCGCCGGTACTAACATAGCTTACCTTATCAGCAAAACCAAATTGATTTACGGCTGCTACACTATCGCCACCACCAACAAGGCTAAATGCACCTGCTTGCGTAGCTTCTGCAACGGCTATTGCAATAGTTTTAGTGCCATGTTGAAATTTTTCCATTTCAAAAACACCCATTGGCCCGTTCCAAAGAATGGTTTTTGAGCGCTTGATTACATTAGCAAATTGCTCGCAGGCATTAGGACCAACATCTAAACCCATCCAACCATCTGGAATGCTGTTACTTGGAGCAGTAGAGGTATTTGCATCGGCAGCAAATTTATCCGCTACAATACTATCGCTTGGCAAATGAATTGCAACGCCTTTGGCTTCCGCTTTTTTAAGCAATGCTACAGCTGTGTCTAAACGATCATCCTCACACAAACTATTTCCTATATGGCCACCTTGCGCTTTCATAAAGGTATACGCCATACCACCACCTATAATGATATCAGTAGCTCTTTCTAGCAAATTTTCGATTATCAATATTTTATCAGACACTTTTGCACCCCCAATAATTGCCGTAAAGGGTTTTTCGCTTTCGTGCATTATTTTTTCGGCACTCGCTACTTCTCCATTCATTAAGAGACCGAACATTTTTTTACCTGCTTCAAAAAACTGCGCAATCACTGCCGTACTAGCATGTGCACGATGGGCTGTTCCAAATGCATCATTTACATAAACATCTCCTAATTTCGATAATTGCTCAGCAAAACCTACATCTCCTTTTTCTTCTTGCTTGTAAAAACGCAAATTTTCTAACAAAAGAACTTCTCCGGGAAGCAAGCCTGCGCTGAGGTCTATAGCAGACTGACCAATACAATCATCCGCAAACTTAACTGTTACACCACCTAACAACTGGCTTAAATGGCTAATGATATGCTTAAGTGAGTATTTTTCTTCAGGACCCTCTTTAGGACGTCCAAGATGACTCATTAATATAACACTACCTCCATCGGCCAATATTTTTCCAATAGTAGGAACAGCAGCGCGCATCCGGTTGTCATCGGTAATGGCAAAAGTTTTTTTATCTAAGGGTACATTAAAGTCTACCCTAATCAAGGCTCTTTGCCCTTTAAAATCGTGATTTGAAAACTGACTCATATCCAAAATTTATTTAAATGCAATAAAAAAGCCGGCACGAGGCCGGCTAAAAATCAGATAACAATTATTTAATTAGTCCTGCAAAGTGATTAACGGTACGTACCAATTGTGATACATAGCTCATTTCGTTATCGTACCAGCTAACTGTTTTAACCAATTGCACATCGCCAACTGTTAATACTTTGGTTTGTGTAGCATCGAATAAAGAACCGTATGAAATTCCGATGATATCGGTGCTTACAATTTCATCTTCTGTGTAGCCAAAGCTTTCATTTGCGGCAGCCTGCATAGCAGCATTCACCTCTGCTACAGTTACTTTTTTAGTTAATACAGTAGTTAATTCAGTAATTGAACCAGTAATAGTTGGTACACGTTGTGCGCTACCATCTAATTTACCTTTTAATTCGGGCAATACTAAGCCAATTGCTTTCGCGGCACCAGTACTATTAGGAACAATATTTTGTGCAGCAGCACGTGCACGGCGCAAATCGCCTTTTGCGTGCGGAGCATCTAATGTATTTTGGTCATTGGTATAAGCATGAATAGTTGTCATTAAGCCACTAACAATACCAAAGCTATCTTGCAATACTTTAGCCATTGGAGCTAAACAGTTGGTAGTACAGCTAGCACCGCTAATTACTGTTTCAGTACCATCTAAAATATCATGGTTTACATTAAATACCACTGTTTTCATTTCACCAGTTGCGGGAGCAGAAATAACCACACGTTTTGCACCTGCTGCAATGTGCAACTCTGCTTTTGCTTTGTCGGTAAAAAATCCAGTACTTTCAATTACAACGTCTACTGAGTGTGCTCCCCAAGGAATTTGAGAAGGATCGCGCTGGGCATAAATTTTAACTTCATGACCATTAACTACTATTGAATTATCGGTAGCGGAAACGGTAGCATCAAAGCGACCTTGAGCACTATCGTATTTTAACAAATGTGCCAAAACTGCGGGGCTAGTAAGATCGTTAATAGCAACCACCTCAATACCTTCTGTATTAAAAATTTGACGATACACTAATCGGCCAATACGGCCAAAACCATTGATTGCAACTTTAACTGTACTCATAATAAAGTATCTTTTAAAAATTAATAAGCGTTTTAATGGTCGCAAATTTAGAGAAATATATCCAATTAAGCGGCTTCTGATACCGAAACTTTACCTTTTGGTGACAAGAATCATTCCATTAGGTGAAAAAAATGCATTTTATCAATTATTTTGTTTAAACAAGGCCGAAACATCTAACCTTATTCAAACCAAATTAAATTTTCTCAAGACAAAATATTTTTTGAAAAAAATTTGCTGAAATAAAAAAGCATGCTATATTTGCAACCCAATCAAAAACGGAGCGTTGGTCAAGGGGTTAAGACACCTCCCTTTCACGGAGGAATCACGGGTTCGATTCCCGTACGCTCTACACTAAAAGTCGCTGATTTTCAGCGACTTTTTTTTATTTACTACTATTCACATCACACCCTACTTTTCTTATTTACTCAATTAAATAATTTTGTAAGCGCCATCTTGATTAACAGCCTCAAAACATTTCCTGTTAACCTTCTAGGATTCTTAAATATTTTTTTTGCATACTGCTATCGTGCTACTACTTTTGCGCATGGCAACAATAAATACAAATAATTACGCTTCTTTTTATCAGGATCGACTATTTGGCACCGGACTTACTTTCGACGACGTGTTGTTAATGCCGGCCTATAGCGATATTCTACCTAGAGATGTTAATGTGCAATCGCACCTTACCAAAAACATCGTTTTAAACATTCCCATTCTTTCTGCAGCAATGGACACAGTTACTGAAGCCAACTTGGCAATAGCTTTGGCTCGCGAGGGCGGTCTAGGTATTTTGCACAAAAACATGAGCATTGAAAAGCAGGCAGAACAAGTACGCAAGGTAAAGCGTAGCGAAAACGGCATGATACTAGACCCAATAACGTTGTTGGTGGATGCTACAATTGGCGATGCGCTTCAGCTAATGAAAGAAAATAAAATTGGCGGTATTCCAATTGTTGACAACAATAACTTATTAGTAGGCATTTTAACCAACCGCGATTTACGCTTTGAAACTTCGAACCGAAGCAAAAAGGTAAAAGAAGTAATGACAAGTGAAAACCTCATTACTGCCCCTGAAGGTACCGATCTAAAAAAAGCAGAACGCATTTTACAGCAGTACAAAATTGAAAAATTGCCCGTTGTTACTGCCGATGGCAAACTGTTGGGCTTAATTACCTACCGAGACATCTTGCAACGTCGTCATAATCCTAATGCAGTTAAAGACCAATATGGTCGCCTATTAGTTGGTGCGGCTCTTGGCATTACAAAAGATATGCTAGATAGAGCAAGTGCGTTACTTCAGGTTGGTGTGGACGCCGTAACACTTGATAGCGCACACGGACACAGTAAAGGCGTACTAGATGCACTACAGTTACTTCGGAAAAATTTCCCAACACTACAAATCATCGCTGGCAATGTTGGTACGGCCGCAGGAGCACTAGCACTAGCACAAGCAGGCGCCGATTGTGTAAAAGTGGGCATTGGCCCGGGGTCCATCTGCACTACCCGTATTGTAGCGGGTGCTGGCGTACCTCAGTTAACAGCAGTTATGGAAGCTAGCAGTGCTTTAAAAGGCACTGGTGTACCATGTATTGCTGATGGCGGAATTCGTTATACTGGCGATATGGTGAAAGCATTAGCAGCGGGCGCCAATGTAGTAATGATGGGCAGTGTTTTTGCTGGTGTAGAAGAAAGCCCTGGAGAAACCATCATTTACGAATCGCGTAAGTACAAAACTTATAGAGGCATGGGCAGCATGGGAGCAATGAGCCAAGGTAGCAGCGATAGATATTTTCAGGACGTAGAAGACGGTATCAAAAAATTGGTTCCAGAAGGTATTGAAGGCCGTGTAGCTTACAAAGGAAGCTTAAACGAAATTGTATATCAATATGTTGGGGGACTAAGAGCGGGTATGGGCTATTGCGGTGCAAAAAACATTGAAGAACTTCAAAAAGCTACTTTTGTACAAATTACCAATGCAGGCATGAAAGAAAGCCATGCACACGATATCGACATTACGAAAGAGGCCCCGAACTACAGTAGGAAATAAATTTCTAGTTGGCATTTTAAATGCCTGTTCAAGAAACTAATACAAACTTATAAGTTTTCACCAATAGCAACGGAGTTCCAAAATACTGGAACTCCGTTGCTTATTTAAATGGAATGCCGCTTTCTTTTATCTTTTTAGTCTAGTAGCAATCCTTTTTACATCGTCCGCTACATATTTATTACCCATTCTTTGCGCACGCTTGTACCACTCCAACGCCTTTACATCATCGGCGGGCGTACCAAATCCATTCTCGTATAACGTACCTACAGATTTAGCTGCATCAGCACTACCTACTGGCAAACCATTGGCAGATGCTTTTACATACCAATCCATAGCTTTTTCATAATCTTGTGGCACACCTTGTCCTTCGTGATACAATTTACCCAGTTCGTGCATGGATTTGTATTTGGCCGAACTATTGGTTTTGGCCAAAGCAGCTTTTTCCCATGCAGATCGGGCTTCTTCAAAATTATTGGCTTTATAAAAGTCGAAGCCTTTATTATACAACTCATCGGCCGAAGCATTTGCTTTAACTCCTGCAATAACCGTATTGGTGTATACAACAGTATTAGGATTGGTATTCACCTTTGTATCAGCAGTTGTTGATACATTGCTTGCCGTCGGCTGAACAGTTGCTTGAGCACTCGCTACCCTAGAACGTGGTGCAGTTGTTACAACATTGGTAGTTACCGGTACCGTTGCAACTGGGGCTGATTTTACTAGCATCAATGCAGCTAATTTTTTATTTACAGAAGAGTCGCCCATTTCTTTACCCTTATTGTACCAATCTTGGGCTTTTTTCAAGTCCTTATCTACACCTAGTCCATTTTCGAATAAATTACCCACTAAACCATTAGCTTCGGGAACGCCTTTGATAGCTGCTATTTGGTACAATTCCAACGCCTTAGAATAATCCTGTGGTACTCCCAAGCCTTTTTCGTATAAAATCCCTAGTTTTTTGTTAGCAACTACACTTCCCAACTTTTCGGCGGCTTCCCAGTTTTGGCGAGCACAATCGTAGTTACCTTCCACAAAACAAGCGTCGCCTTTGGCCAATATACCTTCGGCACTAATAACAGAAAAGGAAGTTTTGGCTGGCGCAATAGGTGTGTCTAATTTAGGTACTACTATATTAGCAACAGGCGAAGCAATTGCGGTATTGCTAGGAAGGTAGCTTCCGGCCAAGGGACGAACATTACTACCTAGTTTGGCAACAGCATCTTTGGTTTTTGTAGCAGTTAATGCTACTATTTTTGCAGACACTTCGCGTGCTTTGTCGTAATCTTTTGCATATTTCGTATAATAGATAAGTTGATAATTGTAATTATTCAGCAATGTGCTTTTGTTGATTTCGGCGCCTCTTTTTTGGTTCAGAAGAAAATTATTATAGGTTTGAATAGACTCTATGGCCAATCCTTTGGTAGTATCGGCGTCGAGCAATTGTGCTGTTTTCACTTTTAGTGCGTGCGACAAAGTTGTAGCCGGATAAGCAAACACAAAACTCTTGGCAAATTCGTGTGCGGATAAATAGTCGCCAATATTCGACATACGTGTAATCATGTTGGTATATTGGCTGCTACTAAGTGTACCTGTTTGTGTGGCTTGCTGCCACATAGCCGTTGCTTGAGGATAGTTGGCCACTTTAAAAAGAGCAAGACCCTGTTTGTAGTAGGCTTTTGCCGAACTTTTATTATTAAGTACTTGGTAGGAGGTTGCCGAAGGAAAAACAGTTTGTGCGAAGCTTGCATGGGTTAGCAAGCTACTACCTGCTAACAGCAGGGCTATTCCTAGTACAGAACTTGTTTGTTTCATTGGTTAATAATTGTGCGTGTGATAGGGGATAAAAATGTTTTACTTGAAAATTTTGTTACAATCCATTGTCAATGTAATCGCTTAAATGAGTTGAAATATTGCGCAATAGATGCTCCAAAATGCAAGCGCCTCTAAATTAATGCTAAACCTCAATATTTACAGCAAACTTTTGTTGCAAAGCACAAGAAACTAAGTTTTTACGTTAGAAAAGTGCGCTAACTACTTAAAAATGACTTGTTTACAACCAATTGCTGCTCAATGCTGCTTTTGCTGAGCGGCTGCGGGATGTGGGCAAGTAACCCACAGAACGCCAACAACCGCAGGGCGATTGGCGGGCGAGGATTACTGACCAACAGCCCGAACCGGTGCCGATATTGTGTACTATCTGTTCACAGCCCCCCCAAAAAATCTATTCACCAACGAATCAGCTGTTTAAATTTATTTGCCCCCTTACTCAACTACCTTTACAACTTATTGTTATGGAAGTTATGGAAGCAGTGATACAAGTAAATGGGCTCACCAAGCAATTTCAGCAGTTGACGGCAGTGGAGAACTTGTCGTTTACAGTGTACAAAGGCGATGTGTATGGTTTTTTGGGTCAAAATGGTGCAGGAAAGAGCACCACAATCCGCATGTTACTATCGTTAATAATGCCCACTTCGGGGAGCATTTCGTTATTTGGCATGTCACTCAGCCAACATAGAAGCGATATTTTGCGTCAAGTAGGTGCCGTAATTGAAAAACCCGATGTATACAAATACCTATCGGCGTACGACAATTTAAAATTGTTTGCACAATTAAGCGGCTTGCGGCCAAACCGGCAACAACTGATGGAACAGTTAGAAATGGTAGGCTTGGCCAACAGGGCTAATGATAAGGTAACCACTTTTTCGCAAGGTATGAAACAACGATTGGGCATTGGCATTGCTTTGGTTCACAACCCGCAATTGATTGTATTAGACGAACCTACCAATGGACTAGACCCGCAAGGAATAGCCGACATTAGACATTTAATTTTGCGCTTGCGCAATGAGCTAAACAAAACCATTGTGGTATCATCGCATTTACTTAGCGAAATAGAGCAAATTGCAACTAGGATTTTAATTATAGACAAAGGACAAAAATTGGTGGAGGGCGATGCAGCTACCCTATTTGACCCCTCACAAACAATGGTAGAAATACAAACGCTCAACAATGCAGCAGCTTTAGCAGCCCTGCACAGTAGCGAATGGCACAATTGCCTATTGCCGCAAAGAGATCCTAATGCCCTTCTGCTCAAAGTACACCGCCAACAAATACCTGAACTACACCAATTTTTAGCGGCTACCGGCATAGGTTTGCTATCGTTACAACCACGTAATAGCCTTGAAGATTATTTTTTACAAATTACATCCGGAAAACAATATGTACCAACTGTATACCATTGAGTTATTTAAAATTTTTCGTCGACCACGAACCTACATTTCGTTTGCCGCAATAGCAGCTTTGATAGTGGTAATACAACTTGGCTTAAAGCTTGATGGCAAAGCTTATGTAGATTTTATGATGAGCGGGGTAATGCAAACCTTTTCGTTTGATGGCAATTTGCTGAACGGCTATTTGATTTGCTATATTTTATTGCAATTGCTACTAGTACATGTACCACTTTTAATTGCATTAATAGCCGCCGATATGATTAGTGGCGAAGCCAATATGGGAACCCTTCGGCTAATGCTTACCAAACCTATAAGCAGAAGTCATTTTTTATTGGCCAAATTTTTTGCCGCCGCTACCTACACCTTTTTATTGTTGGTATGGATTGCTTTTTTGGCATTACTCGTTAGCATTTGGATATTTGGCACCGACGATTTGGTATTTCAAAAAACGAGTTATTTGGTACAACTATCGCAGAACGACATATTCTGGCGTTACTGTGGAGCCTTTGGCTTTGCCTTTTTGGCCATGCTAACGGTAACAGCATTGGGCTTCTTTTTATCGCTTTTTGCTGAGAACTCTATTGGTCCTATTGTGGCAACAATGAGTATCATTATATTCTTTACCATACTGAGTACCATGAGCATCCCCTTGTTTCAAAAAATACAGCCTTTTTTGTTCACTACCCACATGGTTGGCTGGAAAGAATTTTTTGATCCACAAGTTAATGCCGAAAATGCTGTTATTATAGGCTCTATACAGCGGTGGCCGCGTATCATTACGTCTATGGCAGTACTTACTATACACATCATTGGGTTTGTAGCTGCCACTATATATTTATTTAAGAAAAAAGATATTTTAAGTTAATTTTTTATACACCTAATAATGCACACACACTGCCTACAAACAACAAAACAACAACCATTCGGCTATAAAATATTTTTTATAATATTTACTCTTTTGTTTCCTTTCGCATTAATAGCACAAGATGTAACGGCGTTGGTTCAGCGTGTAAAGGCCAAACTTGATGTGGTAGAAGACTACGAAGCTGAGGGCAAAATGAAAACAGATGTTGCTTTTATTAAAGCCCCGGTGGGTAAAATAAAAGTGTATTTTAAAAAGCCCAACAAATTTAAGTTGCAGCGCAATGGCGGTATTTCTATTTTGCCCAAGGGCGGCGTTACCCTCAATATGAGCAATTTGATTGTAACCAATCAGTATGTTGCACTCTTTGCCGGCGAAACAGTATTGGCTGGCGTACCGGTAAAAGTGGTAAAACTATTGCCTACCAACGAAAATAGCGATGTTGTACTATCTACTTTATACATAGACGAAGCCAATTTGCTTATTAAAAAAGCAGCCACTACTACCAAAGAAAATGGTTCTTTTGAAGTAGAAATGACTTATGGAAACTATGCCAAATATGGTTTGCCCGATAAAATTATTTTCAGCTTTAATGCCAAAGATTATAAAATACCGAAAGGCATCACCCTAGAATTTGAAGACACGGAAAAGAAATCGCCCGCCGATGCTTTAAAAGGCAAAAAGGGACGGATTGAATTGCTATACACAAGCTACCAAATCAATAAAGGGATAGCCGATACCGTATTTAAACCTTAATGCTAATAAACCTAACGGAATCGTATTTTAAAAAATACAATCCGATAAATTATTGTTGAATTCATTTATTATTGTGCCGATTGAAAAGAAGTTGTTGCTTGCTTACTTACATTTGCTGAAATAAACATTCCAGTTAAAAAATTACAGTATATGGTAAAAATAGCAGTAGCAAAAGGCGATGGTATAGGACCAGAAATTATGGACGCCGTATTGTCCATTTTTAATGCCGCAAAAGTACCCCTTGAGTACCATGTTGTAGATATGGGAAAATGGGTGTTCGACAAAGGTTATAGCAATGGCATGACCAAAGAAGCGCAAGAAACCATTGAAAGCTTGGGCATTCTTTTTAAAGGCCCAATGGAAACGCCTAAAGGCAAAGGTGTTAAAAGCATTAATGTTACTGCTCGCAAAACATGGAACACCTATGCTAACAAACGCGATTTTTTAACCCTATCGGGTGTAAATACGGTATTTAGCAAAGCCGGAATTCCAATTGACATTACTATTGTTAGAGAAAATATTGAAGATACCTACGGTGGCATAGAACACATGCTTACACCCGATGTAGCTTTGTGTCGTCGTTTCATTACACGCGGTGGATCAGAACAAGTAATTCGCTACACATTTGAAACAGCCAAGAAAAAAGGCGCACGTCGCGTTACTTGCGGCCACAAGGCCAACATCATGAAACTGACCGACGGTTTGTTTTTAGAAGTGTTTTACGAAATAGCCAAAGAATATCCTGAATTAAAAGCCGACGACGTTATTGTTGACGACTTATGTATGAAATTGGTAAGCCGACCCGACTTGTTTGATGTGGTGGTACTCACCAATTTACAAGGCGATATTGTAAGCGATTTGTGTGCAGGCCTCGTTGGCGGATTGGGATTTGCGCCTTCTGCAAACATTGGCGATCATATTTCTATTTTTGAGGCGGTGCATGGTACTGCACCGGATATTATGGGCAAAAATATTGCCAACCCTACCGCTTTGTTATTGAGCGGCCTTGGTATGTTGCGTCACTTGGGTTTGATGTCGGCAGCAGCCACTATCGAAAATGCACTTTTATACACTTTGGAAAGCGGTGTGCACACGGGTGACTTTGGCGAGAAAGGAACTGCCTCAGTAAATACCACCCAATTTGCAGAGGCCATCATTGCTAACTTTGGAAAACAACCTTCCGTTGGAGCAAAAATTGCTACGCCCGATGTTGCCTACGAACAAAAAGTATCGCATTTAACGGCTAACCCGCTGCTTGAATCTAATAGCGAACCTTTCAATATTGTAGGTGCCGATTTGTTTGTACAAAGCAATTTACAACCGGCAGCATTGGCTGAAATTTGCCTTAAACACACTTTAGGAAAGTATAAATTGGTAACTATTAGCAATCGTGGTACACAAGTTTGGCCCACAGGCAGTATTTATACCAATGTGGTTAATCAATACCGTTGCCGATTTGAAAGCATCGATAATGTTCCTCTTGAAAAAGAGGCTTTGGTTGCTTTATTTGCTAGCGTTTCGAACGATTTACATGTTTGTAGTTTGGAAACCCTCCACGCGCACGGCGATAAAAAAGCGTATAGCTTGGCACAAGGTCAATAATCTTTTATCTACCTAGTTTTATCGAATACAAAAGCCCCATATTATTGGGGCTTTTGTGTTTTAGTTGGCTTTTCATTGGCAAAAGGAGGGCCGCAATGGGAAAGAGAAAAACTACCTTTTTAATGATTGAATGATTATTTGTACGATTGAAATAGCATCATCCATTGTTATGAATCCTTAATGAGCTACTCACACCACTTATCCTTAAATGCAATGTTGTTTTAACCGCTACAGCACTTGGCAAATGAGCATTCTTTTAATGAAATGCAACGTTTGTTGCGCTCATATAAATTTTTAGGCACGTACTACATTTAGCAGTTGCTAATTGTACAATTTCAGTTATCTTGTACAGAAATTATAGGTTGCATATGTTGGTAATTCATTTTCGTAACGCTGTATTGAGTAGTGGCAAATGCTATTTGCTTGTAGGGCTCTTGGCCGTTTTTCAAGTACATGGCCAAAACATGGCTGCCCGCAAAACCGCCGAGTGGTCGTTGCAGCAGTGTGTAGACTATGCCATCAAAAACAACATTTCCATTAAACAGGCCGATGTACAAGCCCGCTTGGCCGCCTTACAATTGCAACAAGCCAAACTGTACCAATACCCTTCGGTGGCCTTTAGCACCAATATTGGCCCCCAATTTGGTCGTTCTATTGACCCCACCACCAATGCTTTTTCTAATACCGAACTACTTTCGCAAAATTACAGCTTGCAAGGGGGTGTTCAGTTATACAATTGGGGACGTCTAAAGCACAACCTTGCTGCCAACCAATTTAGCGCACTTGCTGCTTTGGCCGATGCTGAAAAAACCGCTACCGATGTTTCCTTGAACGTGGCTACCGCTTACTTGCAAGTACTTGGTGCCAAGGAACAACTACATGTGTTCGATATTCAAATAGCACAAACGGCCGAACAATTACAAATTACCCGCAAACGCGTAACCGCAGGTGCATTACCCGAACTGAATTTAGTGGAATTGGAAGCGCAATTGGCCAACGATAGCAGCAACTACATTAGTGCCTACAGCACTTTTCAGCAAAACAAACTATCGCTAAAAGCATTGCTTAACCTTGATGCCGCTGCCGATTTTGAAGTGGCAACCCCGCCGCTCAACGGCATTCCTTTACAACCCCTTGCCGATTTGCAACCGGAAGCCGTGTACCAATTAGCCCTAAACACACAGCCGGCACAAAAGGCCAACCTGCTTAAAACAAAAGCTGCCGAAAAAAATGTATTGGCCAACAAAGCTGCCCTATACCCTACTATTACCGGAAACTACTCGCTAGGCTCTATTTACAACAACAAAGCACAAAATGTTACAAGTGCCACCCTTACCAATGCACCAATTGGCAAAGTAACGGTGAACAACATTGATTACACAGTTTACACGCCCTATAACCAATACAGTTATGGCAAAACCCCTTATTTAACACAGCTCAACAACAATTTTAGACAAAGTGTAGGCTTAGGCCTATCGGTTCCTATATTCAACAACGGACAAAATAAAATTGCCTACGAAAACGCCAAGCTCAACTTATTGGGAACACAATTGCAACAAGACCAAGCCAATCAAAAACTAAAACAAGATGTTTATACCGCCTACGCAAATGCAGTAGCTGCCTTGCAAAAATACCAAGCAAGCGTGCGCAGTATACAAAGTGCCCAAAAAGCGTACGACTTTGCCCTTAAACGATACGAAGTAGGCTTATTGGGTACGCTCGATTTAATTACCAATCAAAACAACCTTTCCAAAGCACGCATTCAAGCCTTAATAAACCAATTCGACTATATATTTAGAATGAAATTGTTGGAATTTTACAAAGGACAACAAATCACTTTCTAAAACAAGCGACGGTATAGTAGCTCAACGGCAAACAACTTTACGCAACTTGAGTCCCGCTTTTCACTACTACTCCGCCACAAAGCCCCCCACAAAACCCTCAGCGGGGTAACCGTTGCAATCGGGGCTAGGTTTTCAGGGTTCGTAGCCATGTTCAACCTTTTTTAAACTTAAGTATACAACTTCACGAATATGAAAAAGAAAATTGTATGGATTGTCGGTATCTTACTTGTATTGGTAGTACTGCTCATTGTGCTCAAAAAAGCAGGTGTTATTGGCAAAAATGAAGGCATTAAAGTAGCCACAGAAAAGGCCGTGCAACGTACTATCATCGAAACCGTAAATGCAAGCGGCAAAGTATATCCCGAAATTGAAGTAAAAGTGAGTCCGGATATTAGTGGCGAAGTGGTAGACTTGATGGTAAACGAGGGCGATACCGTACGAAAGGGGCAAATAGTAGCGCGCATTTACGCCGATATTTATGCATCGCAACGCAACCAAGCGGTGGCAGGTGTTAACCAAGCAAAAGCACAATTGAACAATGCAAATGCCAATATTGACGGACTCAAAGCTACCTACGAACAGGCCAAAGCCAATTACGAAAGACAACAAAAACTATTGACCGAAAAAGTAATTGCCCGTTCCGAATTTGAGCAAGCACAACAAGCTTTTCGCACCGCAGAGGCCAACTTACATGCCGCCAAAGAAGGTGTAAAAAGCAGTGAAGCACAAATACAAAGCGTACAAGCCCAATTAGACCGTGCCGATAAAGACCTCAACCGTACCGTTATTACTGCCCCGATGGACGGTGTTGTGAGTTTGTTGAGCGTAAAAAAAGGAGAAAGAGTGGCCGGCAACAGCTTTAATGTAGGTACCGAAATGATGCGTATTGCCGATATGCGCAGCATTGAGGTAAGGGTAGATGTGGGCGAAAACGACATACCTAAAGTAAAAATAGGCGATACCGCATTGGTAGAAGTAGATGCCTACAATAGCAGAAAATTTAAAGGAATTGTATACAAAATTGCCAACCCAAGCAGTACAGGCATCACCAATAGCAGCACCGAAGTAACCAATTACAAAGTACACATCCGTTTGCTTGCATCGGACTATGCTGATTTAATTGTACCCAAGAAGGTCTTCCCCTTTAGGCCAAACATGAGCGCAAGTGCCGATATTCAAACCAAAACCAAAATAAACGTACTCAGCGTACCTATTAATGCGGTTACCACTCGCGACAAAAAAACAGACAAAGCACCTGCCGAAAAAAACAAAGAAACAGACAAAAACTCGACCGCCGACACCGATGAAAAAAACAAAACCAACACCGACGATATAGAAGAAGTGGTATTTGTGGTACAAAAAGATGGCACCGCAAAAAAACAAAAGGTAAAAACGGCTATTCAAGATTTGAACTACATAGAAATAATAGAAGGCATTAAAGCAAACGACGAAGTGATTATTGCCCCTTACAACGTGGTAAGTAAAACCCTCAACAGCGGCGACAAAGTAAAAGTGGTAGCCAAGGAAACCTTATACGACGATACCAAGAAAAAAGAATAAACAACAGATAATCACTATTGGCAACAACAAGGATACCAAACGGGCAAATTGCCTGCACCTATCCTAATGTTCCAACAATCCAAATACAACCCATGTTCCCTATGCAGTAAGCTATCACAAGCATACACTGCATAAGGAACACACAATTGCAGAAAACAATTGTTGTACAAAAAAACCATTAAAAGTATATCAATAGCCTTTAGTTTTACAAAGTGGCAAATACACCTTTAACCATCACTTTTTTGGGTACCGGCACTAGCAGTGGCGTACCAATGATTGGCTGCGATTGTGCAGTATGTACCTCTACCAACCCAAAAGACAACCGCCTGCGCAGTAGCATACTAGTAAGCTCCCCTACCACCACGATTGTGATTGATGCCACACCCGATTTTAGGTACCAAATGCTCCGATGCAACAACAGGCAATTAGACGCTATTGTATTTACCCATCCGCACAAAGACCACATTGCCGGCCTCGACGATGTGCGTGCATATAACTACTTTTTAAAAAAAGCCATTGATTTATACGCCAATCCCCTTACCGAAAAACACATTAGAAGCGAATTTTACTACGCATTTGAAGAAATTAAATATTCCGGCGTGCCGCTGTTAAATATGCACACGATTGGCCTAGAACCGTTTACTATTGGCGACATTACTTTACAACCGATTGAAGTAATGCACATGCGCATGCCGGTATATGGATTTAGAATAGGCGATTTTACCTATATAACCGATGCTAATTTTATCAACCCCATAGAATTAGAGAAAATTGTGGGCACCAAAATACTGGTTTTGAATGCATTGCGTAGAGAAAAACACATCTCGCACTTCACTTTGTCCGAAGCTGTAACCTTAGCCGAGCAACTGCAAGTGCCAAAAGTATATTTAACCCACATCAGTCACCAATTGGGCTTACACAACCAAGTTAATACCGAAATACCTAGCCATATCCAATTGGCCTACGATGGACTTACCATCAGCATCTAGTTTTTATTTGTTATTTTAGATGTGTTAATTATTTTTGATAAAATAATTATCCACTTCCATCAGATAACAAATGAAACTACCAATAAAAGACTACTTTGTTTTATCAAAAAAAGAACGCAATGCGGCTTTCGTATTGATTGTTTTTTTGATTGCGCTCATTGTATTGCCCTTGTGCTATACCCCTCCAAATGTAACTCCCACTCCCGATCCGCATTTCGAAAAAATGGTGGTTCAATTAATGGATCAATCAGCAGAAGCCAACTACAACACCCCTAGCGAATGGCAAGAATCTGCAAACCCAAACAACGTACAGTACAGCCTTTTTACATTTAACCCCAACACTTTAAACGTGGAAGGGTGGCGGAAACTAGGTGTAAAAGACAAAACCATTCGCACTATTTTTAATTACCTAGGTAAAGGAGGACATTTTTACAAGCCCGAAGACATCAAAAAAATATGGGGCTTATCGCCCGAAATAGCCAATCGCATCATACCGTATGCGCAAATTGAAAACACCGCCAATCAGGCACAAGTACCCAATTCGCCCGCATGGTATAAAGCATCTAATAAAACTACCCCCCTGCCGGAAATAGACATCAATACAGCTACTATAGAACAACTCAGGGCCGTAAAACAATTGGATATAGGACTTGCTTATCGTATTTTAAAATTTAGAGACAAACTAGGTGGATTTATTTCGTTGGAACAAATAAAAGAAACCCACGGCATGACCGACACCTCGTTTATGACAATAGAGCCCTATTTGAAAAAACAACCGAGTGTTGTATTCAAAATCAATATCAACACTGCGTCGGAAGACGATTTAGGCAACCATCCTTACATCAATAAACCCTTAGCAAAAGCCATTGTATTTTATCGGAATAAAAACGGTTTGTACCAAACAGTTGCCGATTTGAAGCGAATTGTATTTTTAAAAGACGACCTCTTGCAAAAAATAGCTCCTTACCTGTCGGTGCAATAAAGAATCGCGCAACTACACCCCGGATTAGGATGCTCCACAGAATTGCTACTGTTGAACGGTGCCAACGCCCATGCAGTTCTATAGTAGTATTGGCGTTGGGCTCATACCCACTATAAGGCTACCATGTAGCCTAAATGATTGGCCTTATCAAAGGGGGCTGCCAATAACCTTTGTATTGTAGATAGGCAAACAAGGCTTTTGTAAAAGCCGGGATCCGCATATGGATGGACGGCTTCTACAAAAGGGAGTAGGAGACTGTAGCGATATTTAATATTCCAACCCAAAGGACGTACCCAAAAACAACAGCCCCCTTTTGATGGTCAAAAGAGGGCTGTTAAGTATAGGAGAAAAAGTAGGAAACCTACTAATCTTCAATTTTGATTTTGCCTTTGTTTTTAGCAATTACTTCTTCGGCAATGTTGTTTGGAGCCGGGTTGTAATGGCTGAACTCCATGGTAGAAGTAGCACGACCGCTTGATAAAGAACGCAATTGCGTTACATAACCAAACATTTCGCTCAATGGCACTTTTGCTTTGATTACTTGTAAGTTAGCGCGGCTATCCATACCTTCCAACATACCACGACGACGGTTTAAATCGCCTGTTACATCTCCCATGTATTGATCGGGCGTTAGTACTTCCACTTTCATGATAGGTTCTAACAAAGTGGGTTTTGCTTTACGACCTGCTTCGCGGAAAGCCGCTTTAGCGCACAATTCAAAACTCATAGCATCAGAATCCACATCGTGGTAGCTACCATCAAACACACGTACTTTCATGTTGTTAACAGGGTAACCTGCCAATACACCGGTAGTCATGCTTGTTTCAAAACCTTTAATGATAGCAGGAACAAATTCTTTTGGAATAGAGCCACCAAAAATGTCGTTTACAAATTGGAAGTGTTTGCCTTCGTTTTCTTTTAACCATACCTCGTCAGCAGGTCCAAAATCGAACTGAATATCGGCGAATTTACCACGACCACCCGATTGTTTTTTCAATACTTCGCGGTGAGTAACGGTTTGTCCGAAAGACTCTTTGTAAGCAACCTGTGGTGCACCTTGGTTTACTTCCACTTTGAATTCGCGACGCATACGGTCGATGATGATTTCCAAGTGTAATTCGCCCATACCACGCAAGATAGTTTGTCCAGTATCTTCATCGGTATTTACACGCAATGTAGGATCTTCTTCTACCAATTTGGCAATAGCCATACCCATTTTATCCACGTCTGCTTGCGTTTTTGGCTCAACAGCTATCGCAATTACGGGTTCAGGGATAAACATATTTTCCAAAGTGATAGGGAATTTTTCGTCGCAAAGGGTATCACCGGTTTTAATTTCTTTAAAACCAACTGCTGCCGCAATGTCTCCAGCTTCGATAAAATCGATAGGATTTTGTTTATTGGCAAACATTTTCATGATACGGCTAATACGTTCTTTTTTACCACTTCTTACATTCAATACGTAAGAACCGGCATCTAAGTGACCAGAATAGCAACGGAAGAAAGCCAAACGACCAACAAAAGGATCGGTCATGATTTTGAAAGCCAATGCAGAGAATGGTTCTTTTGCATCTGCTTTACGGATTTCTGTTTCGCCGGTATCAGGGTTTACACCTGTAGTATCTTCAATATCAACAGGGCTAGGCAGGTAACGACAAACGGCATCTAGTGCAGTTTGTACGCCTTTGTTTTTGAAAGAAGAACCACACATCATAGGAACGATGCTTAGGTCTATACAAGCTTTACGGATAGCTTCGTGCATTTCATCTTCGGTAATGCTATTGGGATCTTCGAAGAATTTTTCCATCAATGTATCGTCGTATTCAGCAACGGCTTCCACCAAATTGGCTCTCCACTCGTTTGCTTCTTCTATCATATCCTCTGGCACGGGAATTTCGTCGAAGGTCATACCTTCTGTTTCCATGTGCCAAATAATTCCTTTCATTTTAATCAAATCCACCACGCCTTTGAAGTTATCTTCGGCACCAATAGGTAATTGAAGGGGAACGGCTTTAGCGCCTAGCATTTCTTTTACTTGGTTTACCACCATTAAAAAGTCGGCACCGCTACGGTCCATTTTGTTTACAAAACCTATACGGGGAACTTTGTAACGGTTAGCTTGACGCCATACAGTTTCAGATTGTGGCTCTACACCATCTACTGCGCTGAACAAAGCAATCAAACCATCCAATACACGCATACTACGCTCTACCTCAACGGTAAAGTCAACGTGACCGGGAGTGTCGATGATGTTAAAATAGTAGCTTTTGGTGTTAGAATCGGCAACCCCTTTGATAGTAGGGAATTTCCACTGACAGCTAACAGCAGCTGAAGTGATGGTAATACCACGTTCTTTCTCTTGTTCCATCCAGTCGGTTGTTGCAGCACCATCGTGCACCTCACCAATTTTGTGGATCATACCAGTGTATCTAAGGATACGCTCCGTTGTAGTGGTTTTACCTGCATCAATGTGAGCGGCAATACCAAAGTTGCGTTGAAATTTCAAGTCCGCCATAAAAGAATTTTTATTTTTTCGAGCCGCAAAGGTAATGGTTTAATGTATTGAAACAGAAGCTAACCAAATATTAAATTATTAAGTGGATAAGTATTGACTTACCTAAGCCTTTTATGGCTCAAATGCCCATGAATAAAGCATTTGACACTAGTAACTGGCTAGGGGCAAATGCTACGAGATTTAATGACTCAATCACTTATTTCTAGCCCTTTACCAATATTTTTTTGAAATCAAATTTGGAATATACAACGAAACAATTACTTTTGCAGCCTCAATTTCATCAAAGGAGGTATATACATTATGCTTATTATCGATTCAAAAGATTGCGAAAACATTGACAAGGCTCTCAAAAAGTACAAAAAGAAATTTGAAAAGAGTAAAACCCTTATTCAATTAAGAGAACGTCAAACATTCACCAAACCTTCGGTTGTACGCCGCGGTCAGGTGTTGAAAGCAATTTACAAGCAGCAGATAGCAAGTGGAAAAATAGAAGGATAAGCTTCTTTTATGCCCATCAAATATTGCAAGTAGCCTTTAGTACTAACTTTAGGCTACTTTTTTATGCACCCTACTTTTCAAATATATCCCGAAGTTGCACAATTCATTGCTTATTTGCAATTTGAAAAACGCTATTCTAAGCACACTATAACGGCTTACCAAACCGACTTAGAACAATTTTTTGTTTTTTTGGTATCGCAATACGAAGCACCAAATGTGGCAGATATTGCTCCAAGCTTTGTAAAAAGTTGGCTCGCCGAATTAAAGCAAGATGCGATAGCAGCAAAATCGTTGCGCCGGAAAATATCGTCCCTCAATGCTTTTTTTAAATTCCTAATTAGGAGAGAGCTGTTGCAAAGCAACCCAATGACCAACATTCATTCTCCCAAAATACCCAAACGGCTACCTCAATTTGTAGATGTTGCCCATATGCAAACACTATTGCACGAAGTGGTTTTCTCAGACGATTGGCAGGGAAAAACAGAAAAACTGGTATTGCAACTATTTTACGAAACAGGCATTCGCTTAAGCGAATTGATTCAACTGCAAGAATCACAAGTTGACACCGCGTATGCACAAATTAAAGTACTTGGAAAGGGTAATAAAGAACGTATACTTCCAATTTCGCGGCAAATACTTGCGCAATTACAAGACTACTTAGCCGAAAAAAAGGTATTGCAACTTACTTGCACGCATGTTTTTGTAACACCCAAAAACAAACCTTTACAACCACGGAGCGTGTATGCCTTTGTACACTATCGATTGGCGCAAGTAACCACAATAACACAGAAGAGTCCCCATATTTTGCGACACACATTTGCCACACATTTAATGAACGAAGGTGCTCCTTTAGGCGCTGTGAAAGAGTTGCTAGGCCATAGCAGCTTAGCCTCCACACAAGTATACACACACAATACCATCGAAAAACTGAAAGATGTTTTCAAAAAAGCACATCCCAAGGCGTAATTTCCACTCCGCTGTGTATTTTGGTTGAAACCCATATTTAAGCAGACGGTGCTACCATTTTTGCAAACTAGCAAACAGTCCACAAAATAGAAGACATGCTTGAAAATAAGCGCTATTGAATAGAAAACTGACCCGTTTTTTAATCAGACCATCAAGCCATTAGCGCCGCATTTTAAAGAAGGTTTTCATTAACATTGCACATTCTTCTTCCAAGATACCGCTTAGCAAAGTAGCTTTTTGATGAAAGGGAGTTTTCCGCTTTTGCTCATCTACAAAACTGCGGTATCCATTTTTTTCATCTTTAGCTCCGTATACTATTTTGGTTAATTTGCTCCAATAAATAGCTCCACAACACATTAAACAAGGTTCTACGGTCACATACAAGGCAGCATCGGGCAAATATTTACTCCCTAAAAAGTTATAAGCGGAGGTGATTGCAAGCATTTCAGCATGTGCGGTACTGTCGTTCAACAGTTCTACCATATTATGCCCACGGCCTACAATTGCATTATTGACCACTACTACTGCACCTACCGGAACTTCTCCTTTAGCAAATGCCTGCCTTGCTTCGTTGAGGGCCTGTTGCATGAAATAAACATCATCGTACACAATCATTTAGCTAAGATAGTGCTAAATAACTGCAAGTAATGCAGGGCACTAATATGGGCCTACACTCTATTTAATCGATTTTATCTATCAATCAATAATAATTAATAATCAAATTCTATCAAATTAAGTGTGCACTTTTGTCAAACAATAAAAAATATTTCAATTATGAGCAACAAAGTTTTATCTATCGGAAGTACATTTCCCGCATTTAACAAAAAAGCAGTAGTATCTATTGAAAAGGGTAAAGAGTTTACCGAGATTACCAATGAGGTAGCTTCTAAAGATGGCAAATGGTTGGTTATGTTTTGGTGGCCGAAAGATTTTACATTCGTTTGTCCTACAGAAATTGCAGAATTTAATAAAAAAGCAAGTGACTTCGACGACCGCGATGCCGTGTTGATTGGCGCATCTACCGATAGCGAATTTGTACACGCCGCTTGGAGACGTGACCATGATGATTTACGTAATTTAAAATTTCCAATGCTAGCCGATACCTCAAAATCGCTTGCAGAAGATTTGGGCATCTTAGATAATGACGAAAAAATTGCCTATCGCGCTACTTTTATTGTAGACCCTCAAGGTATCATCCGTTGGGTGAGCGTATACGATTTAAGCGTAGGACGTAGCGTACAAGAGGTATTACGTGTGCTTGATGCATTGCAAACCGACGAGCTTTGCCCATGTAACTGGACAAAAGACCAACAAACCTTAACCGCTCAGCTTAGTCAAGCCTAATCCTCCTTCTCAGTAGAGCAAAGCCCTTTCCTAAATAGCTAATTGATTAGGTTATTTTGAATTTCAAATAACTCATACAATTAGCTATTTATTGCCAAAATCACCTTACAAAATGCAGACAATGAGCAATACCTTAGTACAAAACGAAACATTTGTCAACTTATTAAACGAGTTGCAAATTCCAGATTATGTGCCTTCCAATAATGTGCAAGCTTTGTTAAATGTGGAAGCACGCTTTATTAAAGATTTAAAAATAAATGTTGGCAACGTACTCACTAATACGCAATATTTATCCAAAAAAGAGGCTTTATTATTGGCCCTTGCGGTAGCTATCAATGAAAAATTCGATATACTAAAAAGTAGCTTTACACAGCAAGCGATTGATGCAGGTGCATCGGCCGCCGAAATTGCAGAAATTATTGCCTGTACCTCATTGATGAATACCAATAATGTTTTTTATCGGTTTAGGCACTTTATGCATAAAGATACTTACAATAATATGCCGGCGGGAATCAAAATGAGTATTATGATGAACCCCGTGTTAGGGAAAGAATTTTTTGAGCTCGTTAGCCTAGTCATTTCTTCGATCAACGGATGCGAAATGTGCGTAACCTCACACGAACAATCTGTATTACAACACGGAAGCAGTGAACAAAAAGTGTTTGAAGCTGTTAAACTCGGAGCTATTATCAAAGGACTTATCAATGTATTGAGCTAATTCTCTTTTTATACCTTGTAACCGTAGTGTATGGCGTTTTTCAAAGCTATTCAGCAACAGCAAATCCCATTAGCTATTTTTTATGTTCCTTTTCAGATATACAATGAAACATTCGCAAGCTGATTGTTTAAACAACATGTAAACTTAGTGCGCTATAGAGAGGAGAGCAGCAGGTGTGCCTAACCGCCACCTGCTTTTTTTATGCTATCAACAGCCAATTCATTGCAAACAACTGCGTTTGCTTTTGTAGGTTTGTTCTTTCATTCAAACAATTATGACTTACACTGTTAGCAAGCAAACCTTTGTATTCCAAACTATTGCTGTTACAGTATGCATACCTTCTGCCGAACAAGTGCATCAACAGTATCTATACAACCAACAAACCAATTCTTATACCCCTTTTCCATATTGGGCAAAAATTTGGCCTTCGGCAATTGCAATGTCTACTTTTTTAAGCAACCACATTGGATATTATAGAGAAAAAAATGTGCTAGAATTAGCTGCAGGCCTTGGTTTACCTTCATTAGTAGCAGCAGCCAATGCCACAAAAGTAGTTTGCTCAGATTATATGGCCGAGCCACTAGCTATTGTAGCCAAAAGCATTGCCGAAAACAAACAATACGCACACATGACCTGTACACTACTGAATTGGGAATACTTACCCGAAAACTTACAGACCGATGTGCTGTTACTTAGCGATGTAAACTACCACCCTGCTGCATTTAGCCATTTGTACCAACTTATACAACGCTTTATTGACCAAAACACCACAATCATTTTAGCTACCCCTCAACGATTGGCGGCCAAATCTTTCATCAATAGTATTTTAGCTTGGTGCATACAGCAAGAAGTATATACAATAGATCAAACAGATATTTCGGTATTGGTATTACAAAAATCGCCTACTACTGCATCAACGCAATAATGGCTTCGTCGTCCTGAAGATGTTGCATTTCGCGCAATACTTGCGGATAACGCCAACTGACTCTTTTACTTAAAGGAACTACTGTAAATTTTTTAGGATTGGGTAAACAACTGATAATCATTGCTGCCTGAGCCTTTGTCAAATCCTTAGCCGATTTTTGGAAATAATGTTGTGCGGCCGCTTCAATACCAAAAATACCTGGTCCCATTTCAATGGTGTTGAGATACACTTCCAAAATTCTTGTTTTGCCCCAAATAAGTTCTATCAAAAGAGTAAAATATGCTTCGGGCAGCTTACGCACATACCGCATGATGCCGTTACCCTGCCACAAGAAAATATTTTTTGCTGTTTGTTGGGTTATTGTACTTGCAGCTGCCCCTAAGGGTAGTTTCTTTTTTTTGTTTTGCTTTTTGGGTCGCAAACTTTTTTCGATGGCATCCCAATCAAACCCGGTGTGTTCCGGAAACACTTGGTCTTCACTAGCTATTGCGGCCAATTTTGCATAGTTACTAATTGCATCGTACGCTACATAATCTCGCTCCAATCCGTAGGTTACCCAATTATCAATTTGGGTAATTGTAATTGGTGGCATTACCCACTTTCCTAAAACTACGTAGCATAACGAGGATATGAACATAAAAAGCAACAACTGCTTAACGCAGCGAAAGAAGCGCTTTATAGGCGATTTTTTTGGTATAGTCGATACTTTCTTGGCCATCGGGGCGGCAATATAATATAGATGGGGCAAAATACTGCTGCCTACTACCCAACAACTACTTTTTTTTATTGAAGGGCATTATGAATTTCCAAAGCAACTATCACAAAAAAGTTTCGGTGGGAGGAATTTATTGATAAATAAGCGATTGCAGTTTTTCTAACGTCAAAGGTTTGATAATATAATCGTGTACCAATGGTATAGACAGTGCCCTATTATAGTCAATTTCATCAATAGAGGAACTTACCACATATAAAGTAACCGATTGTTGCGCTTTAAAAGCAATAGTAGCGAATTGCTCCAAAAAACCCCAACCATCTAAGGTAGGCATGTTAATATCTAAAAAAATAACATCTGGCCATAACGCAACTTTCTTTTGATTTTTTTCCAAAAAATCAATTGCTTGTTGACCATTAATAAATTTCAAAACCGAATTTTCATTATTCAATTTTAATACATTATGACGCATTGTAAACTGATATATCTCGTCATCATCTATCACACATACTTTTTTTGCCTTCATAAATACAAAATTAACAAAACACCATATCAGGTTATAAAAAGTCGTAACAATTCAATTGGCTAAATTAAGTATTCAATCCATTTTGCACAAGAACGTTTTCATCAAGAGGTACAATAATTTCTTCAAAATTGGATAGAATAATACATTTTCTGCATCTACCCAATCAGAAAAATACGACATTAACCGTATTATGATTGAGTATTTGTACCACGCCAAACACCTGTATTCATCCATAAACTTTGCTTGTCAACACCGGCTATTTGTAAAAGCCGATTGTATTCACAACCAACATAAAACTTGTTATTTTAAATACACAACCTATCATCTTACCTACAAGGTAGGCTGCCATTTTTATTTGTTTGATGATGAGCCAAACGCAAGAGCTACTATTAAACAACATTGGCGTTGGCACCATTCAACTGTGCGATATCCTATGCAACTTTACATTCCACACCTAGTAGTGTATTCTACACCTATAAAAACCAAAAAAGCGTTAATTCAACAACTATTTATCCGTAATAAAGCACAGTTACTTTAATATTACAAATCAATTGAGGCAATTCCAATGCAAAAAATTTTATTTATCCTATTGGCAATGTGTATACTGAATAAACCTTGCTATGCTCAATTTATTACTATCAGCGGTACTGTTTACGATATTAGTGCACGTAAACCACTAGAGGCAGTAGCGGTTATTAGCACGGCAGGGCGCGGCACAGTTTCGGACTCACTTGGCCGTTATAGCCTTACAGTACGCAAATCTGATTCTATCTATTTCACGTTGTTCAACAAAAGTACTATGCGCTATGCTGTAGATACCATTAGCAATCCCAGCAATTTTGATATTAGTTTGCATGTACATGCCGCACTACTTCCCGAAGTAAAAGTAAGAAGCCACAACTATCGGCTCGACTCTCTAGAAAATAGGCGTGACTATGCCAAATATTTCGACTTTAAAAAACCGGGACTTCGTTTAAGTACCAACCCCACTTATTCGCCGGGTGGCGTAACGGTAGGCCTCGACCTAAATGAGTTTATTAATATGTTTCGGTTTAAACGAAATAGAAATTTGGCTTTTTTACAAAATCGATTGTTGCAACAGGAACAAGACCGCTATATCAATCATCGGTTCACCAAATTATTGGTACGCAAACTCACCAAACTAACCGCCCCTGAAATAGATACCTTCATGCTTAAATACCGGCCTAGTTATGAGCTATTACAATCGCTAAATGATTTAGAACTTGGCCAATACATCCAATATAGCTACGGCAATTACAAAGCATGGAAACATAGAGGTGCATTGCGCAAACGAGATGAATAAAAAAACGCTACTGCTTTTCCCGACTATATAATTCGGCAAACTGTACCAAAACTGAATGGGTATCTTTATTTTTACATCGCAAAATATACAGCACCCCCTACTTATCATACCTTGCTGTACATCTTGTGCTACAAATTACCATCAATGAAATACGCTGCCCTACTTTACTTATATCCCCTATTCTTGCTTACCGCTTGTAACAGTTTAGATATTTATGAAAAACAAACCACCTTTCCACATCACGAATGGAAAGGCAATGAACCGCAATCCTATCAATTCAATATCACCGACACTGTAAGTAAATACCACATTTATGTAGTACTTAGACATAGCGATGCCTACCGATACAACAACCTTTGGCTAAATATTACCACCTCAGCACCCAATGCTACACCCGTAACCCAACAATTAGAGTTGCTTTTGGCCAACAACAAAAAGGGATGGCTAGGCACTGGTATCGACGATATTTTTGACCATCGCATTCGCATTACACAACAGGCTGTAAAATTGAAAAAAGGAACTTATCGGTTTGTATTGCAACACACCATGCGCGAGGAGCCTTTGCAATACCTTTTTGGCGCAGGCATTAGGGTAGAAAAATCAACACTATGATTGCCGAAAAACATAGGTGGGTCATCGTATCTATTGTGTATTGGGTGTTATTGTCGTACATGATTGCAGCACTTATATGGTGGTTTATAGCTTTACAAAATCAAAACAACAATACGGCCATACTACTGCGCAACGAGCTAAAACAAGACCATCCGCAATACCTTGAACAAATTGCCAAAATAGAAGCCGCACGCAATCGAAAAACGGCACAATATATTGGTGAAGGCGCTACCTTTTTAGCCCTCATTCTGATTGGGGCCGTGTTTGTATTTAGGGCTACACGTAAGCAACTGCGAAGCAAGCAACAACAGCAAAATTTCATGATGGCCGTTACTCACGAACTCAAAACACCTATTGCTGTAACCAAACTTAATTTGGAAACGCTCCAACGCAGAAAATTAACTCCCGAACAACAAAATAAATTAATCAACAATACCCTAAGCGAAGCCGACCGTTTGAACACTTTGTGCAACAACATATTACTTGCAGCACAACTTGATGCCGGAAAATTTGCCACCCAACAACACGAATTGAACTTTAGCGAACTAACCGAAAGTTGTGTTGACGAATTTGCCAACCGCTTTACAGACCGTACTTTACACAGCCATATTGAAGAGGGAATTTACATGATTGCCGAGCCAATGCAATTACAAATGCTTATTAATAATTTAATTGATAATGCGCTGAAATATTCGCCTAAAAATCAACCTATTCAAATACAGTTGGTACAACAAGGGCAAAAAGCCCTATTAAGTATTACTGATTGCGGCAACGGAATACCTGATGATGAAAAAAAACGCGTATTCGATAAGTTTTACCGAACAGGACAAGAAAATACCCGCAATACAAAAGGAACCGGATTGGGCCTATATTTATGTAAAAAAATTGTCAAAAACCACAAAGGAAGCATTACCATTACCAATAATGTACCGAATGGATGTATTTTCAACGTGGTATTTTCAGCATCCTAACTGCACCATCTAATAAACCATGCAATGAAAGAAAACAAAGGCAATATTTTATTGGTAGAAGACGAAGAAAACTTACACGAAGCCTTAAAACTAAACTTAGAAATAGAGGGGTACGAAGTAAGCAGTGCTTTTGATGGTAATGAAGCACTAAAAGCCGTAGCCAATGAATATTTTGATTTGATTGTATTAGATGTTATGCTACCCGGTATCGATGGCATTCAGGTGGCGGAGAGTATTCGTATTGGCAATTTAGAAACCCCCATTTTAATGTTGAGTGCCAAAAATGCAAGTGCCGACAGAATTTTAGGGCTAAAAAAAGGCGCTGACGACTACCTTACCAAGCCATTTAATTTAGAAGAACTATTGTTGCGCGTAGAAAAACTCATTGTTAAAAACAAAAAAATACAAGTTAAAGAAAGTATTGGCGACAGCTACTCTTTTGGTGGCAACACCATTTTATTCAATGCCCAAGAGGCCGTTAATCATGCAGGAGAAAAAATTGAGCTCAGCAAAAAAGAGGCCATGCTTTTAAAACTATTGATTGAAAACAAAGGCGATGTTACCACGCGCGAAAAAATTTTGCAAGTAGTTTGGGGGTATAATGTATATCCCACTACTCGTACAATTGATAATTTTATCCTCAATTTTCGAAAATATTTTGAGCAAGATAGCAGACATCCCCTACATTTTCACTCAGTGAGAGGGGTGGGTTATAAATACATTGATTAATTATTTCTTTCAATATATTTTTATCTAAATAGCAATTATTACTGTCTCAACTGAACTAGTAAAGCAACAATTGATTGATGAAAGTTATCCGAAACTGGTGCGTACAAAGCCTCATTTGCTTGTGTAATAATTGTTTGAGCTGTAGCCGTAGGCGACATTAACTGCCAATTTTCCGCTATTGCTATGGCTTGTTTGTACCAAGCATCATTAATATTGGGCGCTTGAATCAAAATGGTTATTTGTTCTTGCAATTGTTGTAGAGATGCCAAAGTTGGATAATCCTGATGTTGTACGTGGCTAATAGGCTCTATTTGATTTGATGTTGGTTCTTTTATTTTCCCTTTTTGGGTACGCTTTAACCACATTACAAGCATTACTATTAAAGCAAGTAGTGGTACAATCCAAATATATTTTCGTGGGCTAATCGTATTTTCTTGCCCAATAGTTACTTGTTGTTCGTTCACACCTGCTTCTGTAACTTGTATTTCAATCGGTTCTGTTTGAATAGTCTTGTATTGTAGAAGCGCAGGATCGAAAAAAGTAAAAATGATGGGCGGAATATGGATGGCACCCGTTTTGGTGGTAGAAAATGGAACCGTAAACACCACTTTTCCTGCAATTGGATAATCGTTGGTATTAATTTCAGTAGCAGTTGCATGCTCAAAATAATGAATACTAGTGGGCCATTTTATGGTAGGCAATTCAACAGAAGCAAAATTACCCTGCCCACTAATGGTAATTTCTAAACGGTTATTGCTATTAACTGTATCGTTTCGCTTAGTAACTCCGGCACGAATAGTAAAATTGCCCATACCTCCATTGAATGAATTTGCGGCTGCCTGCTTTGGCAACGGGAGCACTTGCAAAGTGGGTTTATTACTTGTTATAAGCACTTGTTTGTGAATATCGGGGAGGGCATTTTGCTTTAACGCTAGTGGGGAGTAAAAATCAATGGCATTGTCTACTACAGCCGCATTTAAGGTTAAACTACCGGCACGTAGCGGTACAATAATCACTTTTCTAATTTCATAGGTTTTATAATACAACGCCCCTAATTGAACAATACGGGGCAACGTGTCGCCCGAAGTAAGTTCATAAACGGTACAGCCACTAAATGTGGGCTGCATTGCTACTTTGGATTGGGAATTGAGACGGGTATACAACAAATAGGTTACCAAAATAGGCTCCCCAACTGTACAAGTGTTTTTATTGAAAAATGCCTTTACAAAAAGGTTTTGTTGTATTTTTTGGTCTATGTTTTCGTTTGGCCGCAACACACTATTGGTGTATGCAATTTCTGCGTCTACTTTATCACTCAACATCTGGTCGGTTTGCGCCCTTAATACACCCACAGTTGCACAACTGTAGACTAAAAAGCAATACATTAATAGTTGTAAAGGAGCATTTCCGTTTTTCATGCAATTAAAAATAAATCACCAATTGCATTTAGCCAAGTAATTTAATGCCAATCGTAGTACAAATAGCCTCGTGAAGTAAGACTAAAGTGCGAAATGTTTATTTTATGGGAGCACCCTGGTAATTTTCCAACAACACCTATGCAATGACGCAATTGCAGTAAGTTTGTTAATAAACTTTTTTATACATGAGCCTCCACACCATTACCGATTTCTTATTACCCATCAGCAAAGATGTAATTAGCAACGACGAAGGTTATAAAGACACTCAATTGGGAAAACACATTCTTACCTATGAAGAAGAAAATGTATTTCCCGACATCGCTTCTGCCGATTTAATTTTGGTGGGCTGTGGCGAAATGCGTGGAGCGGGTCTTGGCACCAACAATTACCAATCTGCCGATGCTGTCAGGTCGGCCTATTATGGTTTATTTCACTGGCACAAGGAGGTAGTGGTGGCCGATGCAGGAAATATCAAAACCGGCTCCACGCTAAAAGATAGCTATGCCGCTATTAGAAGTGTTGTGGGCGAATTGGTAGGAAAAGGTAAAAAAGTAGTTTTGATAGGCGGCAGCCACGACATTACGCTTGCTCAATACGATGTTTATGCACATACCGATACGATTATTGAAGCTACTTGCGTAGATGCCAAAATAGATTTAAATATGGATAGCATTTTACCCGCCGATAACTTTTTAATGGAAATGCTAACCAACATGCCCAATTACATTAAACATTACAATCACATTGGTTTTCAGAGCTACTTTGTGCATCCGCACATGCTAGAAACAATAGATAAACTACGCTTTGACTGTTACCGGGTTGGAAAAGTAAAGGAACATTTAGAAGAAATGGAGCCTGCCATTCGCAATAGTCATTTATTTAGCTTTGATATATCCGCAATTCAGCATGCACATGCTCCTGCCAATAGATGTAGTCCAAATGGCTTTACCGGCGAAGAAGCCTGCGTACTGATGCAGTACGCGGGCATGAGTAACCATACGAGTACGATTGGACTTTATGGATATATTGCCAAATACGATGTACACGACCTCACTGCCAAACAAATTAGCCACATGCTTTGGTATGTTATGGATGGCATACACAAAGGAAAACAAGAAGCGGCCATTTCCGACAGAGCTAGTTTTAAAGAATTCAACTTAGCCTTTGCCGAGGTGGAAACCACCTTTTTACAAAGCAAAAAAACCGGAAGGTGGTGGATGCGCATGCCAGATGACCATTTTGTTGCTTGCAGCAAATTTGATTACTTAATTGCTAGCAACAACGAAATACCCGAAAGATGGATGCGTACTATGGAACGCAATTAAGAAACTATAAGTAATGTAAACCTAATTTGTCCGCAAAAAACAAACAGCTTTATGCAACTACGTTCAGTTACCTACATTTTGCTGCTTTGTGTAGCTTATCATATAACCGGATGTAGGCTTTTGCATAAAACACGTAACCCCAACCTACCGGCCACTACCATTGCCGCTCCTGACAAGTTACCGGAAGCCAACAATGCAAGCACCGGCATTCCTGATTCTAACAATAGTATATCTCAAATGGTGCAGAAATATCTATTTGCGCAACAGCAATTAGCCAATGCACATGTAGGTATTGCTATTTTTCATCCAAAAACCAATCGCTATTGGTATCAATTTCAAAGCAATAAATACTTTACCCCTGCTAGCAATACCAAAATTTTCACTTGCTATGCAGCGTTACAATATTTGGGCGATAGCCTAGTTGCGTTACAATACACTCCCGGCAGCACAGTTCATGCACAAGCAACGGGTGACCCTACTTTTTTGCATCCGCTGTTTGCTTACCAACCTCTGTATGCTTTTTTGCAAAAAAATACCAACATTAAACTATCCAACACCAATTGGCAATGCGAAGCATTGGGTAAGGGCTGGGCATGGGACGACTATAGAAATGATTTTATGCCGGAACGCAGCATCCTTCCGGTTTATGGCAATGTAGCCAACCTGCAAATAGTAAACAAACAATTACGCTGTATTCCATCGCTACCATTAGCAGCGGCAGACAGTAGCGCAACTTTCCTACCCTCCGAAATGCATTTGTACAAGTTTTATCGACAGCTGCACCAAAATCAATTGCTATGGCAAAAAAACAACAAGCCTTTTACTGCCACCACTTTACCCTTTATTACCTCCTTAGCCAATAGCGTTGCTTTTTTACAGGATACATTACCCAATACCCGTTTTAGTATTACTTCCTCATCGGGTACCTATTCACATCGTTTGCATTCGCAACCTACAGATACCTTGTTGAAAATAATGATGCATCAAAGTGATAATTTTTTGGCAGAACAAACTTTGCTCATGATTAGTCAGCAGGCTTTAGGCTATATGAACGACGATGCCATTATTAAGCATTTACTCAACTCCACCTTTAGCGGCTTGCCACAAGCTACCAAATGGATTGACGGAAGCGGTTTAAGCAGATATAACCTCACTACACCCGAAAATTTTATTTGGGTATTGCAACAGCAGCTCAACAATATTTCCTGGAAGCGCATTACAAGTATTTATCCATCGGGCAATAGCGGTACGCTAAAAAACTATTATATCCCATTTGCAAAAAACATTTATGCAAAAACAGGCACACTTAATAACCAAGTATCATTGTGCGGTTATTTAATTACTGAGAAAAAAGAAACTTTATTGTTTTCCATTTTGGTGAATAACCACGTAGGCTCAGCCACCGCCATTCGTAGAGCAATAGAAACCTTGTTAACCACCATCATTAAAACCTACTAAGGCTGTTTGAAATGAATTAACAAGTTAAGCAATTGCGCTCTTAAATCCATCTGTGTTGAAGGTTTCACTACTTATTGCCGGTCATTGCAACAAGTTCCCTCACTATTTCATTCAACAACTTCATCTACCTTAAGTACTTGAACAAATGCTACAAGAATTAAGCTTTTCCAAACATTCTGTCGAGATAATCTTCTTTAAACTCTAAATAAGTAGGACTACCCGATGGCGTAGTATTAGGAGTATTGCACTCAAACAATTGATTCACCAATACTTCCATTTCTTTAATTGACAGTACCTGTCCGGCTTTAATAGCTTGTTGTCGACTCATACACCGAACCAATTTTTCGCGACGTCCAAAACTCATTTCGCTACTAAAGTGCTTAAACTGTTCTAGCAACAGTTCAATACTATGCGCTTCGTTGCCAGCCGGTACGTCGGCAGGGCAGCCTTGCAAAATAAACGAATGGTTATTTTCCGGCTCAATGGTATAGCCAATATTTTTAAGATCAGGCAACAAATCGGCTAACAATTGCGCATCGGCGGGTGCCAATTCTATCGTTATTGGAAATAGGCTTTTTTGTGATGCCATTTGCATTCCGTGCGCCGATACGCTATAATGTTCGTACAATATCCTTTCATGAGCTAGTTGTTGGTGTACAACCAAAAAACCACTTTCGGTAGTTACGATAATATATGTATTGTGAATTTGCACGTAATGTGCTGAAAAATTGGTTAATAGAATATGTGTTGGCTTGGGCACTTCATAATCAAAATAGCTAGTGCTAGCCGAGGCCAAAGGCAATTGTGCTGTGGAGGAATTGGTATTTTTTTCGTTTTGAAGACGGGATGAGCTGCTAAAAAAATCTTTCCAATTTTTCAACTCGCTTTTTTCAGATCTATCTATTTTATGTGCCTGATGAGGCTGTGTAAACGATTGATAGAGGGATTTTTCGGCGGTATCATTTTTTTGGTCGTGGGTAAAAGGCTTACTTACTGCATCAAGGCCAAGTATGCTAGCATCTAAGCTAAAATCGAGGGTTGGGGAAATACTAAACTGAGCCAAAGCATGCTTTACTGCCGCCTGCACAAAAGCATAAATTATTTTTTCATCCTCAAATTTTATTTCTTGTTTGGTAGGATGTACGTTGATGTCTACTTGTGTAGGGTCTAAATCGATAAAAAGGACGTAACTAGGGAAACTGTCTTTGGCAATTAAATCGCCAAAGGCGCTGTTTACAGCATGGTTTAAATAAGCGCTTTTGATAAATCGGTTGTTAACAAAAAAGTATTGATCCCCACGCGTTTTTTTTGCTGTTTCGGGTTTGCCTACAAATCCGTAAATATTCATGTAATCGGTATCTTCTTTCACACTCACCAAACGAGCGTTGTATTTGTTGACCAAAATTTGTACAATCCGCTGCTTGATATTGCCGGCTTCGAGGTGAAATATTTGTTGACCATTGCTTGTTAGCGAAAAAAAGATATGCCGGAAAGCCATTGCCACCCGAATAAATTCATCAATAACATGACGCATTTCTACGGCATTGCTTTTTAGAAAATTGCGTCTTGCAGGCACACTAAAAAACAAATTTTTCATACTAATACTAGTACCGTTAGTATGTGCACAAGGCAGTTGTTGTGTTACAACACTATTTTCAATAGCAATAAAGGTGCCCATCGTATCTTCAACGCGCTTGGTTTTCAATTCTACTTGCGCTACCGCCGCAATACTAGCCAATGCTTCGCCCCGAAAGCCCATTGTTTTGATGCGAAACAAATCATCTATTTTACTTATCTTACTTGTTGCATGACGCTCAAAAGCCATTCTAGCATCTGTTTCGCTCATACCTTTTCCATTATCCACCACTTGAAGCAGCTGTTTGCCCGCATCAGTCACAATTAATTTAATATCAGTTGCTCCGGCGTCTACTGCATTTTCAAGTAATTCCTTTACTGCGCTTGCGGGGCGTTGAATAACTTCTCCGGCAGCTATTTGGTTAGCTATGCTATCGGGTAATAATTGAATAATATCGGCCACAAAAATTAGTTCTAGTGAAACGGTAAAAATAAGGGTGAAAAAGAAACTAGCCAACTACAAACAAAAAAGGCTGCCCTTAATAAGGCAACCTTTTTAGAAAAAAATAAAAGTAATTATACTGTATCTTTTCTACGAATTTTAATTTGAATAGCATCCGGAATAGGCGTTTCAGAAATCATGGTTAAATAACCACCACCGCCGGCTCCACTTAGCTTCCAACCGAGTGCTTTATCTTTATACAACTCAATTTGCTCAAATATTTCAGGATACGCCATATTGGGGAACATAGCTATTTGCGCTTCAAATGAGGCTTTGAAAGCAGCACCAAACGCTTTGATGTCCTTAGCCAAAATTGCGTTCCAACAGTTAGTCGCTGCATCTGCCAATGCTTTAGCACCTGCCTCATCTATGTGTGTATTATCCAAAACGGCATAGCTTGAATTGCGGGGACCTAAAGTCACCAAAAACAAATGTTGTTCTATCCAACTCAAAATTTCTTCATCATAAACAGAATCAATTTTGGTAGGCCAGTAACCACCCTCATAGTGATATTTATTAAGACCCGGCATTACAATACCCAAAGCATCTTGCGAACCGGCAACCTCTACTGTTCCCGGAGGATTTTCGAATGTAAATAGTATTTTAGCTAATTTTTCTCTATCGCCTTGAGGAATTTCTGTTTTCCACAATTCAATCGCTTTTTTACGAGTACTAGAGGACATGCCACTACGATTATTGAATTCGATAGTAGGTTCGATTGATACCGTAAGTACCGGACCTGGGTGATGCTTTGAAACAAAAGGTTGATCCAACCAACCACCGGCTAAATCTACTCTAAAAGGAATTAAGCACTCTGTACGTAAACTTGTGGTAGAGCGTGTAGGCAAATTACCATGTGGCACCCGATGGAAAATATGGTATTCTATACCTCTTTCTTTACAAATAGCTGCTTTTTGGGGGGTAGCACCGTCTTCATTCACCAAAAATATATCCGGCTGAATTTCATCCATTTCGGCCAAATAATCAATTATACCCATTCCTTTGTTAACACGCACTTCCGTAACGGCCGACAAAGCTTCTAACATATATTTTCTTTCGTCTTGTGGGGTTATTGGATAACGACCTTTCAGTTGATAAACATTTTCATCATTACCGATGCATGCATAAACATTGCCCAATTTTTGTGCCTCTTTTAAAAATGCTACGTGGCCGCTATGCATTAAATCAAAGCAACCTGTAACCATTACTTTTTTTGGTTTTTCCATAATTTATTTATATATCATTTAATTTTAAGACATATTTTTTACAAAATGAAAATAGAAAAAAAATAGGATTCTAACACAAATTTTAAAAATAGTAATCAAAAAGCAACCTTTAAGCAATCGTATTTTCCTCAAAAAAATACGCATCGCATAGACGTAACAATTTAAAATAAGTAAGTTCTCAAGCCTTGCATGGGCATTAATGAGCGTGATTAAGAAAAAATATTTAAATATAAATAGCTGCTAAAAAAAGGAATTGCGGTAAAGACAGTAAGAAAATGAACGAAATTATTATAATAATTACCTATTTATTCTTACCTACTATCAACTAGTTAATGTGTCAAAATAATGTTTGAATAGAGACAGGCTGTCGGACATTGAAAATGGATACACAAATAGTAAATAAGGTTAGAAAACTTACAATAAAAAATTATTATAAAAAATAATTTTTTATATTTTTATATTTACAACAACAGAAAATATTGTATCGTAGTACAATTTATCAAAATAAATTTTGCACCTCGTCATATACCCTTTGTATGCCCTCTTCAAGTGTAATGGAAGCCCTCCAACCAAAGCTTGCTAACTTAGACACATCCATTAATTTACGTGGGGTGCCATCGGGTTTAGAACTATCAAATACCAACTCGCCCTCGTATCCAACAATTTGTTTTACTAACTGCGCCAATTCCAAAATTGTAACATCGTTGCCCCATCCTACGTTTACCAATCCTTTTTCATTATAATTTTCCATCAAATAAAAGCAAGCATCGGCCAAATCGTCAACATGCAAAAACTCTCTTCGCGGGCTTCCTGTACCCCAAAGTTCTACAGTTGGTTGATTGTTTTTCTTTGCGGTAATCAGCTTGCGCAACAAAGCCGGTAATACATGCGATTTTTCCAAATCATAGTTATCGTTGGGGCCATACAGATTGGTAGGCATTGCCGAAATAAAGTTGCAGCCATATTGGGCGCGATAACTATCGCACAATTCTATACCAGTAATTTTAGCAATTGCATAAGGCTGATTGGTTGGTTCCAAATAGCCACTAAGCAAATATTCTTCTTTAAGTGGTTGTGGTGCTAATTTTGGATATATGCAGGAAGAGCCTAAAAAAAGTAATTTGGTTACTTTATTTACATATGCAGCATGTATGATATTGGCCTCTATCATCAAGTTATCATAAATAAAATCGGCTCTATAGGTATTATTAGCAACAATACCACCTACTTTAGCAGCTGCAAGAAATACATAGTCTGGTTTTTCTGTTTCAAAAAAAGCGTTTACAGCCGCTTGGTTTCTTAAATCTAATTCGGCAGAGGTTTTAGTGATGATATGCTCAAAACCTTCTTTTTGCAATTTCCGTTGAATAGCACTGCCAACCATTCCGCGATGACCCGCTATATATATTTTACTATTAACATTCATATTATCTGTAAAATTTAAAAAATAGAGGCCGCTATTATCTAGCAGCCTCGTACAAAAAATTAATTTTCAAACTCATTAATGTGTTCAAATCCTGCATCGCGCAAGTGGCGTTCTTTTTGAAACAGCGCTACGTCGCTTTCCATCATTTCTTTTACCAATGCAGGTAAATCGTATTTTGGTTTCCAGCCTAATTTTTCATTAGCTTTTGTTGGGTCACCAATTAACAATTCTACTTCTGTGGGTCTATAATAACGGGGATCAACTTTTACTACCACTTTACCAATTGGCAAATCAAAATTGCCATTTACTGCTGTTACATACCCTTCTTCGTTTTCAGCTTCGCCTCTAAAGCCAAGTTCAACACCTACTTCGGCAAAGGCCATTTTTACAAACTCTCTAATTTCGGTAGTAATACCAGTTGCCAATACAAAATCCTCAGGTGTATCTTGTTGCAAAATCAAATACATTCCTTCAACATAATCTTTTGCGTGCCCCCAATCTCTTCTTGCATTTAAATTTCCTAGATATACGGTATCCTGCAAACCCAAAGCTATTTTTGCTGCGGCCCGGGTAATTTTTCTAGTAACAAAGGTTTCGCCGCGTTGCGGGCTTTCATGGTTAAACAATATACCATTGCAGGCATACATACCATATGCTTCACGATAATTTACCGTAATCCAATAGGCATAC
>JACCDS012125617.1_pt1 | contig 51232 bp, 42 predicted proteins | sample 7446441 | NCBI WGS metagenome assembly JACCDS01 (sample SAMN15323445, study PRJNA562643) | freshwater metagenome | isolation source: river surface water | place: USA:Blue River Watershed | collected 2017-08-17 | reverse complement strand
TCGATCGCCTTCATCCGCTCGGGCAAGATCAAGGTGCTGGGCGTGGTCAATCCGCGCCGCCTGCCGGCGCTGCCCGACGCGCCCACGATTGGCGAAACCGTCAAGGGCTTTGGCGCCACCCCCTGGTACGGTGTGTTTGCCCCGGCCGGCACCCCGCGCGCCATCGTCACGCAGCTCAACGCCGAGATCGCCAAGGCGCTCGACGCGCGCGACGTGCAAGAGCGCCTGGCGGGCGTGGGCTGCGAGCCCTTCCGCGCCAGCCCCGAGCAATTTGCCGCCCTGGTGCGCGAGGACCTGCCGCGCTGGGCCCGCATCGTCAAGGAATCGGGCGCCACGGTGGATTGAGCCCACGGCTGGGCCACACAGGGAGGACAAGGGCATGCGTGAGCTGTTCTGGCTGGACCCGCAATGGGTGTTTTTGAACCATGGCTCGTTTGGCGCCTGCCCGCGCGAGGTGCTGGCCGCGCAGCAGCAGTGGCAGGTCGAGATGGAGCGCAACCCGGTGGCCTTTCTGGGCCGCCGCTCCGCCAGCTTGCTGCGCGCGGCGCGCGATCGGCTGGGCCAGGCCCTGGGCGCGCAAGGGGCCGATCTGGTGTTCGTGCCCAACGCCACCACCGGCGTGAACATGATGGCCCAGACCCTGGCCCTGGCCCCGGGCGATGAGGTGCTCACCACCGATCTGGAATACGGCGCCTGCGATGCCACCTGGCACCACCATTGCCAGCGCGCGGGGGCCCACTACCGGCGCCTGCCGGTGGCCTTGCCGCTGTCGCCCCAGGCCCTGATCGAGCAGGTGGCCCAGGCCATCGGGCCGCGCACCCGCTTGCTGTTCCTGAGCCACATCACCTCCACCACCGCGCTCATCCTGCCGGTGGCGCAGCTGTGCGCGCTGGCCCGTGCGCACGGCGTGCCGGTGCTCATTGACGGAGCGCATGCGCCGGGCCAGATCCCGCTCGACATCGAGGCCCTGGGCGCCGATGTGTACGTGGGCAATGCGCACAAATGGCTTTGCGCGCCCAAGGGTGCCGGCTTTGTGTGGGCGCACCCGCGCTGGCAGGCGGCGCTGCGCCCCAGCGTGATCAGCTGGGGCTATGTGGGCGAGACCGGCGGCCACACCGGCTTCAACGCCTACCTGGGCCAGAGCGTGTTCGAGCAGCACCTGCAGTGGCAGGGCACGCGCGACCTGTCGGCCTGGCTGGCGGTGCCGGCTGCGCTGGATTTTCAGGCGCGCCACGATTGGCCCGCGGTGCGCGCGCGCTGCCACGCCATGGCGCGCGAGGTCTTGCACACGCTTTGCGCGCGCCTGGGCACCACGCCCATCGGGGCCGACAGCGACTGGGCGCAAATGGTGGCCATACCGGTGCCGCCGCAAGACCCCAACCGGCTGCGCCAACGCCTGCTGGAGGACTGCGGCATCGAGATCCCCGTCACCTCGCATGGCGACCAGGTGTTTGTGCGCCTGTCGGTGCAGGGCTACAACACCCCCGACGATTTGCAGCGCCTGCTGGACGCGCCGCCGCTGCAGGCCTGAGGGCTGGCGTCAAGCGTTTTGTCTGGGCTGCGTGGTTCTTGCGCCACGTCAGTGCGGGCTCAGATGGGGCCGCTACACTCACCCCCCATGACAGCAGGAGACACGATGCAGGCATGGGGCGCGCGGCGCAGGACGATGTTGGGTCTGGGGGCGGCGCTGGGCCTGATGCCTGGGGCTTGGGCGCAGTCCCTGCCCAGCGGCGTGATGCCGGTGCTGGTGCTCAATTCGCTCGATGGCAATGTCAGCGTGATCGATCCGCAATCCTGGACCGAGGTCCAGCGCCTGCCCACCGGCAAAGAGCCGCACCACCTGTACATGACGCCCGACGAGCAGTCGGTCATCGTGGCCAATGCGCTGAGCGATTCGCTCACCTTCATCGACCCGCGCACCGCGCGCATCCAGCGCACCCTGGGCGACATCCTGGACCCCTACCACCTGCGCTTTTCGCCCGACATGAAGTGGCTGGTCACCGCCGGCAACCGCCTCAACCATGTCGACATTTACCGCTGGGATGGGCGCAACCCCACCCTGGCCAAGCGCCTGCCCACCAGCCGCATCCCCAGCCACATCTGGATCGACACCCGCAGCACCAGCGCCTATGTGACCATGCAGGGCAGCAACGAGCTCTACACCATCGACCTGCTGGCGCAGCGCGTGCGCCATGTGGCCGAGACCGGCTCGACCCCTGCCGATGTGTTCGCCACGCCCGATGACCGCACGCTCTTGGTGGGCCTGACCGGCGCCGCCGGGGTCGAGGTGTTCGAGATCCGTCAGGGTGTGCCGGTGCGCACCGGCATCTTGCCCACCGGGCGCGGGGCGCACGCCTTTCGCGCGCTGGGCGATCGGCGCCATGTGCTGGTGAGCAACCGCGTGGAAAACAGCATCCACCTGATCGACTACCAGAACCTGCAGGTGGTGGCCCGCCTGCCCGGTCCCTCGGGCCCGGACTGCATGGAGGTCATGCGCGACGGCAAGACCTTGCTGGTGGCCTCGCGCTGGGCCGACCGCCTGAGCGTGATCGACATCCCCTCGCGACAGCTGCTGCGCCAGGTGCGGGTCGGCAATTCGCCGCACGGCGTCTGGACCTTGGACCATGCGGGGCGGGCGTAGCGCATCTGCGATCCCGCGCGCGCTGGCCCTGTGGGCCGCCGCGATCCTGCCGGCCTGGACCTTGGCCGCCGCTCCTTGCACGCAAGCGGTTTACCTGACCCTGGACACCGGCCACATGGGCGTGGCCCCGCTGGTGGCGCAGGTGCTGCAGAGACAACAGGTGCGGGTGACGTTTTTTGCCGCGCAGGAACCCACCCAAAGCGGCGACGGCACCCTGGGCGAGCACTGGGCCGCATGGTGGCGCGCACGTGGCCAGGAAGGGCATGAATTTGCCAGCCACACCTGGGAGCATGCCTACTGGCGGGGTGACCGTGCCGATGGGCGCTTTGACATCCGGCCCAGCAGCGGCGCACAAGCGGGCAAGTCCCTGGTGTGGGACGCGGCCGCGTATTGCGCCAGCCTGGACCGCGCCTCGGCCCGCCTGACCGAGCTGACCGGGCGGCCAGCGTTGCCGCTCTTTCGTGCGCCGGGCGGGCGCCACTCGGCGGCGCTGCGCCAGGCCGCCCAGCAGTGCGGCTACCGCCACGTCGGCTGGAGCCCGGCGGGCTTTCTGGGCGACGAGCTGCCCAGCGAGCGCTACCCCAATGCGCAGTTGCTGGCGCAGGCCCTGGCGCGCATCCAGCCCGGTGACATCCTGATGGCACACCTGGGCATCTGGTCGCGCCAAGACCCCTGGGCCCCGGCGGTGCTCGAACCCCTGATCGAAGGCCTGAAGGCGCGTGGCCTGTGCTTTGCGGTGCTGTCGGAGCATCCGCAATACCGCCAGTGGGTGCGCAGCCAGCCATTGGCCTTGCGCCGGGGGCGCGCATGACGCTCTGGGCCATGATGGGCGATGCCTTTGACTGGGCGCAGCAGCAGCTGTTTGACCTGGTGCTGCAACCCCTGGTGGTGGCCTTGGGCTGGTGGGAGCTGCTGGACCAGGCCTACGAGGGCGCGGGCTGGTTGCTGGTGGGCCTGTTGCAGTTGTTGGCCATTGCCTGCCTGCTGCGGCCGCTGGAGCGGCGCTGGCCGACCGAGGCCGAGACCGATCGGCAGGCGGTGCGGGTGGACGTGCTCTACACCCTGATCCATCGCCTGGGGCTGTTTCGACTGATCATGTTCGGCACCTTTGAGGCCTGGTTTTTGCTGGGCCTGGGTTGGCTGCGCCTGCAAGGGTTTCCGACCTGGCACCTGGACCAGATCTGGCCGGGCGTGACCGATGTGCCGGTCGTGAGCTTTGTGCTCTACCTGGTGGTGCTGGACCTGGTCAATTACTGGATCCACCGCGCGCAGCACCAGTTTGGCCCCTGGTGGGCCCTGCATTCGCTGCACCATTCACAGCGCCAGATGACGGCCTGGAGCGACAACCGCAACCACCTGCTGGACGATGTGCTCACCGGTTTGATCCTGATGGCTTTTGCGGCCCTGATGGGCGCGCCGCCGGGCCAGTTCCTGCTCTTGTTGGCCCTGGGCCAGATGAGCGAGAGCCTGCAGCACGCCAACCTGCGCTGGCACTTTGGTGCGATCGGCGAGCGCCTGTGGGTCAGCCCACGCTTTCACCGGCGCCACCACGCCATTGGCCTGGGGCACGAGCAGCCGGGCCGACCGCAGGTGCTGGGGGGCTGCAATTTTGGCGTGCTGCTGCCCTGGTGGGACATGTGCTGGGGCACCGCCAATTTCGAGCGCCGCTGGGACGCCACCGGCGTGCGCGACCAGGTCGAGCAGGGCCGCGATTACGGCCGCGGCTTCTGGGCCCAGCAGTGGCGTGGCCTGCAGCGCCTGGGGCAGGCCCTGCGCGGCCGCGCCTGATCCCCACCACTCCCACCGTCTTTGAGGCGCATCGAGACACGCGGTGCATGTCGTGGCGTGACCGACGGGCTGGCCAGGACTGCGCGTCCAATCGGCTGGGCGTGGTAGCGGATGTCTAGCCACCTTTGGGGATTGACGATGGTGTTGCCGCTGCTGAAATGGTGGGCTTTGTCAACAGGTGCTGGATGTCGCTGCTGCAATTGCTCGATCGCGCACAAACCCATCAGGTGCTCCAAACGCTGATTCCGCTGGCCCAGCGCATCCGTGTGGAGGTGGCCTGGGCGCGAGACAGCAGCGACATCGCGGCCTGTTGCAGGCCCAGGAGACGGCAGTGAGCGATTCAGTCTTTGCGCAATTGGACGGTCTTCTTGAGAGCCCGCATGTTCAGGCCTATCGGCCCAGCCAGGCCTATGTCTTGGCTTGCCAGCGCGTTGACGACCTCCCGCCCACTTGGCGATCACTGGCCACACTGGGGCTGACGGCCTTGCTCAAAGGTCAGGCCCCGCAGACCCCGCTGGCAGACCTGCGGGGCTGCGACTGGGATGGTTTTGTGACAGGCTTGATGGAGCGGGTTCTGAGCCAGCCCAAAGCATGGACCGATCGGATGCGGGTGTTGGAGACCGCTCGCGCCTTCTGGGACCAATCGCCGCAGCCCCTGCTGTCCTTGTCGGCACCAGAGCGTTTGGCCCTGACCGGTATTCACCGGCACATGCCAGGGCAGCCGGGTGTTGATTGGTGGCTGTTTGGGCGCATCGTGCCCGTTCGCATCCCGCTGTACCACGACCTGGCGCATCCCGGCATCACCCCAGCGCTGCGGCAACTGAGCCACGCGCTCTTGCAGATCCCACGCCAGGGGGAAGTCAGCGCCCTGCACCACGCCGCATTTTGGCGCGGCTACCAGCAAGCCGGGGGGCGCAGCTTGGGGCTGGCCACGCGTTTGCTCATGCTGCGACGGCCCGATGTGTTTGTGGCCTTGTCCCAAGCCAATGTGGCCGGCCTGGGCCGCTTGCTGGGCTGGTCCCGGCGCCCAAAGACGGCGGCAGCGCAATGGACCGAGGTGGTTGTGCGTGTGCAAGGCTGGCAAAACGCATGGGCAGCGCCGGGCGCCGACGATCCGCCAGGGCTCGCACAGATCTGGGCGGGCCGTGCCGCCTTGCTGGACATGATGTGCTGGGAGCCACAGCCCGCAAGGGCTGCCTCATCGACCAGGGGATGATCCGATGCCGCCTGGCGGGCGGCATCGGCCCCGTCAGCAGAGGTCGCTGAGCATGCGCGCGATCACCTTGGTGGCGCGGCGCAGGTCTTCCAGGTCGATGCGCTCGTCGGCGCGCTTGGCGTGGCTCTCGCGCACGGTGCGCGGGCCGGCGCCGTAGATCACGCCCGGAATGCCGCGCTCCACATACAGGCGCACATCGGTGTACAGCGGCGTGCCGACCGCCGGGATCGGCTCGCCAAACAGTGCCTGCCCATGCTGCTGGATCGCCTGCACCAGCGGCTGGTTGCCCGCCAGTGGCACCATGGCCCGGGCCAGCAGCATGCGGCGCACGTCCACCTTCAGCGACTTGCCGCCGCGCGGCGGGTTGAAGCTGGCGGCCGCATCGGCAATGGTCTGGCGGATGGCCGCCTCGACCTCGGCCGGGTTCTCTTCGGGGATCATGCGGCGGTCGAGCTTGAACACCACCTTGCCCGGCACCACATTGGTGTTGGTGCCGCCCTGGATCTGGCCGATGTTCAGGTAGGGGTGGGTGATGCCCTCGACCTTGGAGTGCACCTGGAGGTACTGCGCATTGAGCGCGTGCAGGGCCTGCAGGATGTGCACCGCGCCTTGCAGCGCGTCGGTGCCGCTGTCGGGAATGGCGGCATGCGCCATCTCGCCCTGCACCGTCACCTCCATTTGCAGGCAGCCGTTGTGCGCCGTCACGACCTGGTAGGAAAAGCCAGCGGCCACCATCAGGTCGGGCTTGGTCAGGCCCTTGGCCAGCAACCAGCCCGGGCCCATCTCGCCGCCAAACTCCTCGTCATAGGTGAAGTGCAGCTCGACCTGGCCGCGCGTGGGCCGGGCCACCGCCTCCAGCGCCCGCATGGCAAAGGTGAAGGTCGAGAAATCGCATTTGCTGACCGCCGTGGCGCGGCCGTACATCTTGCCGTCCACGATCTCGCCGCCATAGGGGTCGTGTGTCCAGCCCTCGCCCGGGGGCACCACGTCGCCGTGCGCATTGAGGGCGATGGTGCGGCCGCCGTCGCCATAGCGGCGGCGCACGATCAGGTTGGTGATGCTCTCAAGGCCATAGGCCTTGACCTCGGCCTCGGGCACCGGGTGCTGTTCGGCCGCGATGCCCATCTCGGCCAGCAGCGCAGCGGTGCGCTCGGCGTGCGGCGCGTTGTTGCCCGGCGGGGTGTCGGTGGGCACCTGCACCAGCGCTTGCAGAAAGCGCACCTGCTCGTCAAAGTGGGCGTCGATCCAGGCATCGAGTTGGGCGTAGCGATCGTTGGCGGTCATGACAGTTCGGTCTCCAGTTGATGCAGGACATGGTCAAAGGCTTGCACCGCCAGCTGCATGTCGTCGCAGGTGGTGCTCTCGAGGGGGTTGTGGCTGATGCCGGCGTTCTCGCCGCGCACAAACAGCATGGCTTGCGGCATCACCTCGTGCAGCTTCATGGCGTCGTGGCCGGCGCCGCTGGTCAGGGTGAACAGGGGCACGCCCAGGGCCTGCACCGCGCGCGTCCAGCGCGCCTGCCAGGCGGCGTCGCTTGGGGCCGCGGCGGCACGCATGGTCTCCTCCAGCGTGTACTGCAGGCCGCGGCGTTCGCAGATGGCGGCCAGCTGGGCCAGCACATCGCCCACCATGGCGTCGCGCTGTGCATCGGTGGGCGCGCGCAGGTCCAGGCTGAAGTGGCAGGCACCCGGCACCACATTGATCGAGCCATTGGGCACCTGCAGCTGGCCGATGGTGGCCACGCTGTCGCCGTCCTGCGCGGCGCGCTGCTCCATGTAGAGCGCCAGCTCGGCGGCGGCGCAGGCCGCATCGCGGCGCCGGTTCATGGGCGTCGTGCCGGCGTGGCTGGCCACGCCCTGGATGCGGCAGAGGTAGCGCACACTGCCGTTGATCGAGCTGACCACCCCCAGCGGCAGGTTGAGCTCGTTGAGCACCGGGCCTTGTTCGATGTGGACCTCGACAAAGCCCAGGTACTGCGCCGGGTCGCGCTGGATTTTGGGGATGTCGTCGATGCACAGCCCGGCGTGCTGCATGGCCTCGCGCATGCTGATGCCGTCGGCGTCGCGCTGGTCCAGCCACTCGGGCTTGAAATCGCCGATGAGCGCGCCCGAGCCCAGAAAGGTGGCGCGGTAGCGTTGGCCTTCTTCTTCGGCAAAGCCCACCACCTCGATGCCAAAGGGCAGGCGCTTGCCCGCCGCGTGCAAGGCCTGCACGCAAGCCATGGGCACAAAAATCCCAAGCCGGCCGTCGTATTTGCCGCCGTTGCGCACGGTGTCGTAATGGCTGCCTGTCAGCAGGTAGCGGCCCGTGCGGCCTGCGGCCGGGTGGTAGCGCCCCACCACATTGCCCACGGCGTCGATGCCCACCTCGTCAAACCCGCAGTCCTTCATCCAGTGGCTGATGCGCTGGGCGCAGGCGCGGTGCGCGTCGGTCAGGTAGGTCACCGTCAGCTCGCCGCGCTCGGCAAAGCCGGGGTCGGAATGCTGGGCCAGTTTTTCCTGCCAGTCCCAGACCTGCTCGCCGCGCGTGGGCGCCACGCCAAACTTGTCGTTCAGGCGGATCTCGACGATGCGGTGGATGTTGCGCAGGCATTCCTGCAGCTCGAAGTCCGGGTGGCCGCGCAGGCGTCGCTCAAAGGTGGCGATGATCTGGTGCTTGTTGAGCCCCAGGCCGCGCGGGCCGCGCACGGCCAGGATGAAGGGCCAGCCAAAGCGCGCGTTGTAGTCGGCGTTGAGCTGCTGGATGCGGGCAAATTCCTCGGGGGTGCAATCGGTCAGGCCCGCCTTGGTCTGCTCGTTGGTCGATTCGGCCGTGAGGGTCTTGCTGATCATGGCCTTGCCGGCGAGCTCCGGGTGGGCGCGGATCAAGGCCAGCTGCGCGTCGCGCCCAGCCTCGTCGAGCACGCGCGTCATGGCGTGCTTGAGCTGCGCCAGCGAGGCAAAGGGACGCTCGGCCAGGGCGCGCTCGGCGATCCAGTCCGAGTGCTCGTACAGACCCGTCAGCATCTGCGCGGCCTCGGCCGGCGTGGCCTGGTTGAGTTGATCTAGGGTGTAGGGCATGGGGACTCCTGGTGGCTCAGGCCGCAAAGGGGTGGGTGGCTTGCCAGTGGCGCGCAATGTCCAGGCGCCGCGCAACCCAGACGCCTTCGTGCGCCTGGATGTGGTCCAGAAAGCGCTGCAGCGCGGTGATGCGGCCGGGCCGGCCCAGCAGGCGGCAGTGCATGCCGATGCTCATCATCTTGGGCCGGTTCAGGCCCGCCGGGTCGCCCTCGGCGTACAGCGCGTCAAAGCTGTCCTTGAGGTACTGGAAGAAGGGGTCGGCGTGCGAGTAACCCTGCGGCAGCGCAAAGCGCATGTCGTTGCAGTCCAGGGTATAGGGCACCACCAGCTGCGGCACCACCGTGCCGTCGCTGCGCTGGACCTTCATCCAGAAGGGCAGGTCGTCGCCGTAGTAATCGCTGTCGTAGGCAAAGCCGCCAAAGTCGGCCACCAGGCGGTGTGTGTTGGGGCTGTCGCGCCCGGTGTACCAGCCGAGCGGGCGCTCGCCCCAGAGGTCGGTCAGGATGGCCATGGCCTCCTGCATGTGCGCGCGCTCGGTGGCCTCGTCGATGTGCTGGTAGTGGATCCACTTCCAGCCGTGGCAGCACAGGTCGTGGCCCAGCTCGCGCAGGGCATGCGCCATCTCGGGATAGCGCTGCAAGGCGGTGGCCACGCCAAAGACCGTGAGCGGCAGGCCTCGGCGCTCGAACTCGCGCAGGATGCGCCAGACCCCGGCGCGCGAGCCGTATTCGTAAATGCCTTCCATGCTCATGTGGCGCGCCTCGTAGGCCGCCGGGTTGAACATTTCCGAGAGAAACTGCTCGCTGGCCGCGTCGCCATGCAGCACGCTGTTCTCGCCGCCCTCTTCATAGTTCAGCACGAACTGCACCGCAATGCGCGCGCCTTGGGGCCATTGCGCATGCGGCACGTCGCGGCCATAGCCGGCCAGGTCGCGGGGATAGGGCAGGGTGCTGTCGTAGGTGCTCATGGGCGTTTACCGTGTTGGGGCCTTGCTGGCCAGGGCCAGCGAAATGTCGTTGGTGGGAACCTTGCGGTCGAACATCAGCGAGTCCTCCACATGCTGGAGGTGCTCGTGCATCAGGCGCACCGCCCGATCGGCGTCGCGCTGCTCCATCGCGTTGACGATGGCGTCGTGCTCGTCCGACGAATGCTCGGCCTCGGAGCGCGATTGGTACATGAGGGTGATGAGGGCGCAGCGCGAGATCAGCTCGCCCAGCATTTGCGCCAGCACGCGGTTGCCCATCAGCTCGGCCATGTGCACATGAAAATCGCCCAGCAACTCGGTGCGCCCGCCCACGTCCTCTTTGGCCACCGCCTCGCGCTCTTGCTGGATGTGCGCGCGCAGCGAGCGGATCATGGCCGGTTTGACCTGTGCCACAAAGCTGCGCGTCATCTCGGTCTCGAGCATGCGGCGCACCTGAAAGACCTGGCGCGCCTCCTCGGCAGAAGGCGAGGCCACAAACGCCCCGCGCGCGGGCTCCAGGCGGATCAGGCGGTTTTGCGAGAGTTGGAACAAGGCCTGGCGAACCAGGGTGCGCGAGACGCCAAAATGATCGGCCAGCTTCTGCTCGGCCAGTTTGGCGCCGGGCAGCAGGCGGTGCTCGACGATGGCCCGGGTCAGGGCCTCGACGATCGCATGGGTGGTGGTGGACTCCATGGGGGGTGCTCTCCTCTGAACCACATGATAGCCAGAAAAACAAAAATTGTATACACTCTGGTCCACCAATTTTGCAGTCAGCTGTATCAGGCCCCCGCTGGGGGCGTTTTCACCACAGGAGCCTCCCATGGGATTGAGCACGCACGTTCTGGACACGATGAACGGTTGCCCGGCCGCCGGCATGACCGTCAGCCTTTTCACCACCGAGGGCGGTCAGGCCCAGCTGGTCAAGCGCTTTGCCCTCAATGCCGACGGTCGCAACCCCGACGGTCCGTTGTACGACAACGCCAGCCTGCGCACCGGCACCTACCGCCTGGTATTTGACGTCAAGGGCTATTTCCGTTCGCGCGGGGTGGAATTGCCCGAGCCCACCTTTTTGGACCAGGTGTCGCTGGACTTTGGCGTGGCCCATGCCGACCAGCACTACCATGTGCCGCTGCTGGTGAGCCCCTGGAGCTACTCGACCTACCGCGGCTCCTGAGCGCCCGCTCCCGCGCACCGCGTCGTATACCGGGGCGGTTGCCAAAATAAAGTCGGCGGGTGGGGGTGGGATTTCATAAAATCGGGGTTTTGCCCACAGCCCCTTTCCCCACCATGACCCAAGTCACCAACACGGTCCGCTTTGTGCTCGACGGCCAGATCGTTGAAGCCCAAGGCGAGCGCCGCACCACCACCGTGCTCGACTACCTGCGCGAGCAACTTCACCGCACCGGCACCAAGGAGGGCTGTGCCGAAGGCGATTGCGGCGCTTGCGTGGTGATGATTGGTGAGCTCAACGCGGCGGGCACGGCCGTTGATTACAAGGCCGTCAACAGCTGCATCCAGTTGCTGCCCACGCTCGACGGCAAATCGGTCAAAACCGTGGAAAGCCTGAAAAACGCGCAAGGCGAGCTGCACCCGGTGCAGCAGGAGATGGTGGCCTGCCACGGCTCGCAATGCGGCTTTTGCACCCCGGGCATCGTGATGAGCCTGGTCAACCTGGTGCAGGTGCTGCCCCAGCCCTCGCGCCAGCAAATCACCGATTCGCTCAGCGGCAACCTGTGCCGCTGCACCGGCTACAAGCCCATCATCGAAGCGGCCCAGAAGGCCTGCAGCAGCGGTGCGCCCTTGCGCCTGCAGGACAGCGCCGATGTCCCGCTGCTCCAAGAGATTGCGCGCGCCAAGACGCCCACCCTGAGCCTGGAGGGCGAGATCATCGTCCAGCCGGTGGTGCGCACCCGCAAGGGCAATGAATTCGTCTCGCCCGCGACCCTGGACGAGGTGGCCGACTACCTGCTCAAGCGCCCCGAGACCACCTTGCTGGCGGGCAGCACCGAGATCGGCCTGCAGGTCAACAAGCAGTTCACCCGCCCCGAGCACATCATGTACCTGGGCCATGTCACCGAGCTGCGCCAGGTGCAGACCAGCCCGCAGGCCTGGCGCATTGGCGCCATGGTCTCGCTCGAAGAGGTGATGACCCTGGTCAAGCCGGAGCTGCCCGACTTTGCCGAGGTGCTGCGCCGTTTTGGCTCGCCCCCCATCCGCTCGACAGCCACGCTGGCGGGCAATATCGCGAATGGCTCGCCGATTGGCGACTCCATGCCCTGCCTGATGGCGCTGGGCGCGACCTTGTGGCTGCGCCGCGGCCGCAAGACCCGCAGCGTGGCGCTCGACCAGTTCTACACCGGCCAGAAGCAGAACGTGCTGCAGCCGGGTGAGTTCATCGAGGCCATCGAGCTGCCCCGCCTGCAGGCCGGGCAGGTCTTCCGTGCGCACAAGGTGTCCAAGCGCTTTGAGCAGGACATCTCGGCCACCTGCGCCGCCATCCGCTACCAGCTCAAGGGCGGCAAGCTCAGCGGCGTGCGCCTGGCCTACAACGGCCTGGCCCCATCGCCTTGCCGCGCCCCCAAGCTCGAGGCGGTGCTCGAGGGCCGCGCCCCGGCCGATGTGCAAGCGGCCGAGCTGGACGCGGCGATTGCCGCGAGCTTCACCGCCCGCGACGGCCTGCGGGCCACCTGGACCTACCGCGCGCTGGTGGCGCGCAACCTGGTCCTTGAATTCATCGAAGAACCCACGGCGCAGGAGGCCTGATCATGAACGCACCCATCGAGCTCAAGAACCTCCTGCCCACCTCGGGCCTGCAGCAGGGCACCGACATCGTCCACGAGTCTGCCCATCTGCATGTGACCGGCGAGGCGGCCTACACCGACGACATGCCCGAGCTGGCTGGCACCCTGTATGCGGCCATCATCAAATCGCCGGTGGCGCATGGCGAGCTGATCGGCGAGGGCATCGACCGCCAGGCCGTGCTGGCCATGCATGGCGTGGTGGCGGTCTACACCGCCCGCGACATCCCGGGCGAGAACAACTGCGGCCCCATCCTCCATGACGATCCCTTCCTGGCCGATGGCAAGGTCGAGTTTGTCGGCCAGGCGGTGGCGGTGGTGGTGGCGCGCGAGATGCTGTACGCCCGCGAAGCGGCGGCGCGCGCCCAGGTGCAGGTCAAGGCCCTGCCGGCCATCCTGACCATCGAGGACGCGATGGCCGCCAACAGCTTCATCATGCCGCCCAAGGGCATTGTGCGCGGCGACGCCGCCAGCGCCATCGCCAACGCGCCGCACCGTGTCAAGGGCAGCGTGCGCACCGGCCAGCAGGAGCAGTTCTACCTGGAAGGCCAGATCACCTATGCCGTCCCGCGCGAAGACGGTCAGCTGACCCTGTTCTGCTCGACCCAGCACCCCGACGGCAACCAGCGCGAAGCGGCCGCGGCCCTGAACCTGGGCACGCACGACGTCGAGGTCATCTGCCGCCGCATGGGCGGCGGATTTGGCGGCAAGGAAGGCAATGCCAGCATCTTCAGCCAGAGCGCGGCCCTGGCGGCGTTCAAGCTCAAGCGGCCGGTCAAGCTGCGCGTCAACCGCGACGTCGACATGACCATCACCGGCAAGCGCCACGATATCCGCATCGACTACGAGGTGGGCTTTGACGAGCGCGGCCGCATCCTGGGCGCGGACATCGTGCTGATGTCGCGCTGCGGTTACAGCACCGATTACTCGGGCCCGGTCAATGATCGCGCCTGCCTGCACATCGACAACTGCTACCACATCCCCGCCCTCAAGCTGATCAGCCACCGCTGCAAGACCCACACCCAGAGCGCCACGGCCTTCCGCGGCTTTGGCGGTCCGCAAGGCATGTTCGGCATCGAGACGGTGATCGAGGACATTGCCAGCACCCTGGGCAAGGACCCGCTTGAGGTGCGCAAGCTCAACCTGTACCAGGACCCGGCGGTCAGCGGCACGAGCGACACCATGACCACCCAGTACAACCAGCTGATCGAGGACTGGGTGGGCGACAAGGTGGTGGCGCAGGTCGAGGCCGAGTCCCGCTACGCCGAGCGGCGCGCGCAGGTGCAGGCCTTCAATGCCCGCAACCAGCGACGCAAGCGCGGCCTGTCGCTGGTGCCGCTCAAGTTTGGCATCAGCTTCACGGCCACCCACCTCAACCAGGGCGGTGCCCTGTTGGTGATCTACATGGACGGCTCGGTCAGCGTCAACCATGGCGGCACCGAGATGGGCCAGGGCCTGAACACCAAGATGGCGCAGGTCGCCGCCGACGGCCTGGGCATCAGCGTCGAGAAGGTGCGCGTGACCGCCACCGACTCGCAGAAAGTGCCCAATGCCTCGGCCACCTCCGCCTCCAGCGGTGCCGACATCAACGGCGCGGCGATCATGAATGCCACCGCCCAAATGCGCGAACGCCTCAAGCCGGTGGCCGCCCGCCTTTTGGGCTGCGAGCCCGAGGCCGTGAGCTTTGCCAACAACGCCGCCCATGGCGGTGGCAAGTCGGTGCCCTGGGCCGACCTGACCAAGCAGGCCTGGCTCGATCGCGTGGGCCTGTCGGTCACGGGCTTTTACATGACGCCCGAGATCAAGTACGACTTCACCACCCTCAACGGCCGTGCGTTTTACTACTACTGCTACGGCGCGGCGGTCTCGGAGGTCGAGATCGACACCCGCACCGGCGAGTGGTGGCTGCTTGGCGTGGACATCGTGCACGATGTGGGCCAGAGCATCAACCCGGCGCTGGACCGGGGCCAGATCGAAGGCGCTTACATCCAGGGCATGGGCTGGCTGACCATGGAAGAGTGCATCTGGGACAAAAAGGGCAAATTGCTCACCCACGGCCCCAGCACCTACAAAATCCCGGTGGCCGGCGATGTGCCCGAGCACTTCAAGGTGAGCCTGTTCGACAACCAGAACCTCAAGCCCACGCCCTTCCGCAGCAAGGCCACCGGCGAGCCGCCGCTGATGCTGGCGCTCTCGAGCTTTTTTGCCCTGCGCGACGCCGTGTCGGCCGCGGCCGGCGGCAAGGCCCTGGTGCAGCTGGACGCCCCGGCCACCCCGGAGCGCATCCTGCTGGCCTGCGAGCGCGCCAAGGCCCAGGCCAGCGCCTGACGCCGCGCCGCCCTGGCCTCATGCCGAGGCCGGGCGAGGGCGCATGGCCCGGGCGCATGGCCCATGGCAAGGCCAGCACCTTTGCCAAGGGCGGCTTGGCGTGCCTGCCCTGCGGGGGGCTGGCTGGGGCCTAGCGTTGCCCCTCGGTGAGGGTGTCCAGTTGGAAGCGGCCGCTCTGGTCCCACAGCCACACATCGGTCCAGACCACGGGGCCCAGGAGGCGGGCGACCGGGTAGGGGGCGGCCTGGCGGACCAGGGTTTCGATCTCGCGCATGACCTGCGGCACATGCTCGGGCGCGCGCAGCCATTGCAGGCGCTCCACGCGGCCGTGGCGGTCCAGGTGAACGTCCAGCACGCCCACCGCCTGCAACATGGGCGGCAGCATGCCGCTGTAAATGCGTTGGGGATAGCGCTGGTAAATGTGGCGGGCGGCATCACGCCGGTAGGCCTTGGGGTCACGCGCCAGCGAGGTGGCCATGGGGTCGGCCGGCACCGGGGCCGAAGGCATGGCGGGTGCAAGCCGTGGTGGCGCCTCTGCCTTGGGCACCGGGGCCGGGGTGGGCAAGGGGGCAGGGGATGTCCGCATCGGCTCCGGCGACGCGGGCACCTCCACCACCTCGGGCCTGGGCGCCGGTGTTCGGGGCCCCAGGGCACAGGCCGACAGGAGCAAGGACAGACTGGTCAGCGCCCATTGGCGCCAGCTTGGGACAGAAGATTCTGGATCGCGCATGGCCCCATCATGCCCCAAGCCATGCGCTTTGGCATACTCGGCACATGTTCAAGTGGGCCCACGCCCGACACCGCGCATGCCCATCGCCCCCGCATCCCCTGCTGCCCACCCGTTGCCGCCCGCCGGAGCCGACTGGCCCGAGCTGGCCTTGCAGGCGCTTGCCCTGGCGAGCGGGGTGTTGGTCACTGTGGCCGAGGTGCGCGGTTCAGCGCCGCGCGGGCCCGGGACCTGCATGCTGGTGCAGGACGAGGCGGTGTGGGGCACGATTGGCGGCGGCCACCTGGAGTTCGAGGCCATGGCGCATGCGCGGGGCCTGTTGGCGGGGCAAGCCTTGCCCGATACCCGTTCGTTTGCGCTGGGCCCCAGCTTGGGCCAATGCTGCGGCGGCGCCGTCCGCCTGAACTTTGAGCGGGTGGACGCGCGCGCGATCCCAAGCCTGCGGCCGCGCCTGCTGCCGCCCGCCACCCCGGTGGCGCTGTTTGGCGGCGGGCATGTCGGCCACGCCCTGGTGCAGGCCCTTCTGCCGCTGCCGTTTGACCTGCACTGGATCGACAGCCGCGAGGGGATTTTCCCGGCCGATCTGCCCGCACGGGTGCGCACCGAGCACGCCGAGCCGGTGCAGTCCGCCGTGCCCGATCTGGCCCCGGGCAGCCATGTGCTGATCATGAGCTTCAGCCATGCCGAGGACCTCGACATCCTCATCGCCTGCCTGCAACGGCAGCGCCGCCAGCAGGACCTGGCCATGATCGGCCTGATTGGCAGCCAGACCAAGTGGGCGACCTTTCGCCACCGCCTGGAGGCGCGGGGTTTTGCGCCCGACGAGATCGCGGCGGTCACCTGCCCGATCGGATTGCCCGGCATCACGGGCAAGGCACCGGCGGTGATTGCCGCGTCGGTGGCGGCGCAGTTGCTGATGGCCGTGGGCTAAGCCGTCCTTGGGTTTACCCTAGGTCTGCACCCCTTTCGCAGACGCATCAAACTGTATACACTCCAGTGCACGGGTCGCAGCGGCGCATTCGAAGGCACAGTGCCTGATATGTTCGCGGCCAAATTCTGCTCACAGAGCCCGCGGTGGTGAGCAGTCTGGAGAATACCCGCATGGAAGCATACATTCTCGACTGGGCCAGCCTGCTGCTGCGTTGGCTGCATGTGATCACCGCCATCGCATGGATCGGCTCCTCGTTCTACTTTGTCTTTCTTGACAACAACCTGATCAAACCGACCTCGCCCGATCTGCTGGAAAAAGGCGTGGACGGGGCGATGTGGGCGGTGCACGGCGGGGGCTTCTACAACCCCCAAAAGTACATGGTGGCGCCCAAGAAGATCCACACCAAGCTGCACTGGTTTTACTGGGAGAGTTACTCGACCTGGCTGAGCGGCTTTGCGCTCTTTACCGTGCTCTACCTCTGGAACGCGGGCACCTTTCTGGTCGACAAATCGCTGATGGACTGGGCGCCCTGGCAGGCCGGCCTGGCCGCCTGCGCCATGTTGGTGGCCTTCTGGTTGGTCTACGACACCGTGTGCCGGATCTTTGGCTTTCGCGAGAACGGCGAACGCACCGTGGCCCTGCTGATGATTGTGGTGGTGGCCTTTGCCTGCTGGCTGGCCAACCAGCTCTTTGCCGGCCGCGCTGCCTTCTTGCTGGTGGGCGCGATGATTGCCACCGCCATGAGCGCCAACGTGTTCTTCTGGATCATTCCCGGCCAGCGCAAGGTGGTGGCGGCCATGACCAGCGGCAAGCCCTACGACGCGCAAGGCCTGGCCATCCACGGCAAGCGCGGAAAGCAGCGCAGCGTGCACAACACCTACTTCACGCTGCCGGTGATCTTTGCCATGCTGTCGAACCACTACAGCTTTCTGTACACCCACGAGCAGCGCTGGATCCTGCTGTTTGTGATGATGCTGGCCGGCGCCCTGATCCGTCAGTTCTTTGTGCAGCGCCATGGCTTCCACCACGGCCGCGCCAAGAACCCCTGGCCCTTTGCAGCCGTGGGCACGGTGATGATCCTGGCGGTCATCGTGTGGTTGCGCCCGGCGCCGCCCAGCCCGGCCGCGCAGGCCGCGGCGGCCCAGCCCGTCACCTACGCCCAGCTGCGCACGGTGCTCGACCAACGCTGCGCCATGTGCCACAACGATCAGGTGCAAATGAAAAATGTGCGCCTGGACAGCCCCGAGCTGGTGGCCCAGCATGCGCAAAACCTGTACCAGCAGGTGGTGGTCACGCGCCAGATGCCGATGAACAACTCCACCAACATCACCGAGGACGAGCGCCAGCTCATCAAGCGCTGGTTCGAGGGGGGCGCCCCCGTAAAATGAGGGCATGAGCGCCCCGCCGTCCCTCGACCCGCACACCTTGTTGCGCTGGTTCGAGGCCGGTGATTATTCCCGCCTGTTGCAGGTGCTGCCACCGCTGCTGCAAACGGCTCCGCAATGGGCCATGGGTTGGAAACTGCTGGGCGCCAGCCAGCTGGGCAGCCACTTGCCGGCCGCTGAGGCCCTGCAGCGTGCGGCCCAGCTCGACCCGCAGGACGCCACCAACTGGCGCAACCTGGGCCTTGCCCTCGAGCGCGAGGGCGCGCTGGCGCAGGCCGAGGTGGCCTGGCAACAGGCCCTGGCACAACAGCCGCAACATGGCCCCGCCCTGCTGGACCTTGGCCGTTGTCTGCAGCAGCAACAGCGCCTGCCCGAGGCCTTGGCCATCTTGCAGCGCGCCGCCAGTGCCCGGCCCGGTCACATCCCCTCCTTGCTGCGCCTGGCAGAGGTGCTGCGCGAGATGGGCCAGCGCGGCCCGGCGCGCGCGGCGCTTGACCAGGCCATGGCGCAAGCCCCACAAGACCCCGAGGTCTGGAACGCGTTAGGCAACTGGCATTGGGCACAGGCCGATTGGACCGCTGCGCAGCGCTGCTACCAGCAGGCCTTGCAGCAGGCCCCCGACCTGCCGCAGGCCCATGCCAACCTGGCCGATGTGCTGCGCCGCCTGGGTCAGCGCGATGCGGCCCTGCTGCATGCCGAGCGGGCGGTGGCGCTGGCGCCAACGCAGGTGAATTTTTTGAATTCGCTGGGGGTGCTGCACTGTGACCGCTGGGCCCTGGGTCCAGCCCGCGAGGTGCTGCAGCGCGCCCTGGCCCTGGCGCCCAACGACGCCATGCTGCACAGCAACCTTGGCAATGTCATGCGCGACCTGGGCCTGCCCGCGGCCGCGCGTGCGCATTACCAGCAGGCGCTGGCGCTGCGGCCGCAGGACCAGCATGCGCAAAGCAGCCTGGTGCTCTTGCTCAATTACGACCCGGATGCGAGCGGCGAGGCCTTGCGCGCCCAGGCCGAGCAATACCAGCATCAGCTCAGCGCCAGCGGTGTGCGCGAGGCGCCGATGGTGCTGCGCCAGCGCACCGCCGACTCGGCGCTGCGCATTGGCCTGGTCTCGGCCGATCTGCATGCGCACCCGGTGGGCTTTTTTCTGGCCGATGTCATCGAGCCCTTGCGCCACACGCCGGGCGTGCAATTGCTGGCCTTCTCGAACAGCCACAAGCGTGACGCCCACACCACCCGGCTGCAGGCCGCGGTGTCGCACTGGTCGGAGGTGCAAGGCCTGGACGATGACCAGGCCGCCGCGCACATCCGGGCGCAGGGCGTGGACGTGCTGCTGGACCTCTCGGGCCACACGGCCGGGCACCGCCTGGGGGTGTTTGCCCGGCGCGCGGCGCCGCGCCAGTGCAGCTGGCTGGGCTACTTTGGCAGCACCGGCCTGGCGGCCATGGACGCGCTGCTGGCCGACCCCTGGCTGGTGCCCGATGCGCTGCGTCCGCTCTATACCGAGCAGGTGCTGCACCTGCCGCACACGCGCTTTTGCATGGGCCAGATGCCCGACGTGGCCTTGCCCGTCGTGCCCGCCGATCGGCCGCTGACCCTGGGGTGCTTCAACCACCTGGCCAAGATCAACGACACCGTGCTGGGCCTGTGGGCGCAGATCCTTCAGGCGCGGCCCGACGCGCAGTTGGTGCTCAAGGCCTTGCCCCTGGACGACGCGAGCACCCGCGCGCAGTTGCTGGCGCGCCTGGCAGCCCTGGGCGTGTCGCCCGAGCGGGTGCGCCTGCTGGGCAGCTCCCCGCGCGAGCAGTACCTGCAGGCCTATGGCGAGATCGACATCGCCCTCGACCCCTATCCCTTTGCCGGCGGCACCACCAGCGTGGACGCGCTGTGGATGGGCGTGCCGCTGGTGACCCGGGTGGGGCAGACGCTGGCCTCGCGCCAGGGCTTGTCGGTGCTGAACAACGTGGGCCTGACCGAGGGCATCGCCCACGACGACACGGCCTATGTGCAGGCCGCGCTGGCCATGGCCGAGGACCTTGCCCGCTGGCGCCGCGAGCGCGGGGCGCTGCGCGAGCGCCTGCAGCGCAGCCCGCTCATGCAGCCGCAGGCATTTGCCCAGGACTGGGCGCAGCAGCTGCGCGCGCTGGCCGAAGGCGGCTGATCAGGCCGCCTGCACCAGCTGGCGCGCCAGCCGGTTGTGCGCCTCGATGAGCGGCCCCAGCGCCACGGTGGTGAGCTGACCATCGCGCACCACGACCCGGCCATGGACCACGGTGTGGCGGGCATTGGCCGAGGCGCAGAGCATCAGGCTGGCCACGCTGTCGTGCACCGCACCGCCGGCCATGCCCAGGGTGTTCAGGTCAAACAGCGCCAGGTCGGCGCAATACCCGGGGCTGATCTGGCCAATGTCGTGCGCGCGGCCCAGCACCTGGGCGCCGCCCCGGGTGGCCAGGCGCAAGGCGTCGCGCGCGGTCATCTCCATGGGGGCCAGGTCGCAGCCAAAAAAGCGCTGCCCGTCGCGCGTCTGCGGCCCCTCGAGGGATTTGCGCAGGCGCGCCAGCAGCATGGCCTGGCGCGCCTCGGCCACCAGGTGGGCGCCGTCGTTGCTGGCGCTGCCGTCCACGCCCAGGCCCACCGGCACGCCGGCGTCCAGCATGGCGCGCACCGGGGCGATGCCGCTGGCCAGCCGCATGTTGCTGCAAGGGCAGTGCGCGACCCCGGTGCGGGTGGCGGCAAAGAGCGAGATGCCCGCGTCGTCGAGCTTGACGCAGTGCGCGTGCCACACGTCCTCGCCCACCCAGCCCAGCTCTTGCGCGTACTGTGCCGGGGTGCAGCCAAACTTCTCGAGGCTGTAGGCCACGTCGTGGTCGTTCTCGGCCAGGTGGGTGTGCAGGCGCACACCGTGCTGGCGCGCCATCTCGGCCGACAGGCGCATCAGGTCGCGGCTGACGCTAAAGGGCGAGCAGGGCGCCAGCGCCACCTGCACCATGGCGCCGTGCGCGGCGTTGTGGTGCGTCTCGATCAGGCGCTGCGCGTCGCGCAGGATGTCGTCCTCGCGTTCGACCAGTCGGTCGGGCGGCAGGCCCCCGGCCGACTGGCCCACGCTCATGCTGCCGCGGGTGGCCACAAAGCGCATGCCGATCGCGTGCGCGGCCTCGATGCTGTCGTCCAGCCGCACCCCGTTGGGGTAGAGGTAGAGGTGGTCGCTGCTGGTGGTGCAGCCCGAGAGCAGCAACTCGGCCATCGCCACCTGGGTGCTCACGCGCACCATCTCGGGCGTGAGCCCGGCCCAGATCGGGTAGAGCCCGCGCAGCCAGCCAAACAGCTCGGCGTTCTGCACCCCGGGCACCGCGCGCGTCAGGCTCTGGTACATGTGGTGATGGGTGTTGACCAGGCCGGGCACCGCCAGCAGGCCGCGCCCGTCGATCACCTCGTCGGCGTGCGCCAGGGCTGGGGGCAGCTCGGCTTGCGGGCCCACCCATTCGATCAGGCCGTCGCGCACCCGCAGCGCGGCGTCGTGCCAGGTGTGGTCGGCATCGTCCATCGTGGACAGGGTGTGCAGGTGCTGGATCAGCAGGGTGGCCATGGCGCGCTCCTTGGAAAAGACAGGGTGTGCGGCCGAATCCCCCATGGGCGAGCGCCGCACCTGCCGCGCGTCCCGGGCTGTGCAGACCCGATTTTAAGGGGGACATGGGCAATCGCCGCCGGGTTGATGTGCGTCAATGCGCGGCGCAGGCCCCTCTGGCACATTGCCCCCATGAACCTGCCAACCGTGCCCCCGCCCCTGTCGCCCCAAGTGCCGCCCAGCGTCATGCCTGCAGGCAGCGTGGTGCTGCGCCGGGGCCAGACCTGCGACGAGGTCTTGCATGTGCGCCGCGGTCGGGTGCAGGTGGGTTTGCTTGGCGAGGAGGGCATGGCCCACCAGCTGGCCACCATCGATGGCCCCTTCTGGCTGGAGGCGTCGGCCACGCTGCTGCACCAGCCCCACGCGGTGGATGCGCTGGCCGAGACCGCGCTGGAGATCGAGCGCGTGCCCGCGGCGGTGTTTGCCGCCGAACTGCAGGCCCTGCCGGCCGTCTCGCGCGAGTTGCTGCTGGACTTGGCACGGGCCCAGCGCCAACAGACCGAGGTGGCCATCAGCCGCTTGTCCAAAGACGCCGATGCGCGCTGCGCGCAGTGGTTGCTGCAGCAGGCCGAGCCGCGTCGCGAGGGCGAAGGGCTGGGCGTGACCCTGCGCGAGCGCAAGCGCGCCATTGCCGCGCAACTGGGCATGGCCCCCGAGACCTTCTCGCGCGTGCTGCGTCACCTGCGCGAGCGCCAGCTGATTGCCGGCACTGGCCGCCAGATCTGGCTGCCCAACCCGCAGGCGCTGCGCGAGCTCGCTGGCGCCTGAGCGGGCGTCAGCGCCCGGGTGGCCCGCCGCCGTCCGTGGCACACTGAGGGCCTTGCCACCGATCGCGAACTGTTGCGTACCGCCATGACTGCCCCTTACCTGAGCGCCATTGAGGCGCCGCTGGCCGCCGACGTTCAGGCCTGGCCCGGCCGCGTGCTGCTGGAATTTGGCACCGACTGGTGCGGCCACTGCCGTGCCGCCCAGGCCCCGATTGCGCAAGCCCTGGCCGGCCAGGCGCTGCGCCATGTGAAGGTCGAGGACGGCCCGGGCCGCCCCCTGGGCCGCCACTTTCGCGTCAAGCTCTGGCCCACGCTGATCCTGCTGCAGGACGGCCAGGAAATCGCCCGCACCGTGCGCCCCACGCAGGCCGAGGCGGTGCAGACCTTGCTCCAGACCCCGTCCGCCTGAGGGCCAGGCGCTCGCCTTTTGCGCCGCCATGGCGGTCCGACCGTGCCGGTCGATCCGCCGCGCTTGCCATGCCGAAAAGACTGTATAAAAATACAGTCCATGGACATCCACATCCCTTTGCAGGCCATCAAGGGCCGGGGCACGCCCCGCCGCCTGACGCACCGCTTTGCCAGCGAGGACCGGCAGGCCTTTGACGACGGCTGGGGCAGCTTGCCCGAGGCCTTGGCCGAGGCGCCCGCGCCGCGCACCCGCTGGGTCTGGGAGCCTGCCCGCTCGGCCATGGCCTTCAACACCTCCGACGACATCGGCTTTGACCGCTCCCTCAACCCCTACCGGGGCTGCGAGCACGGCTGCAGCTACTGCTACGCCCGTCCCAGCCACAGCTACCTGGGGCTCTCGCCCGGGCTCGATTTCGAGACCCGGCTGGTGGCCAAGCAAGGGCTGGCCGAGCGGCTGCGCGAAGAGCTCTCGCGGCCGGCTTACCGCCCGGCGGTGCTGGCCATCGGCACCGTCACCGACGCCTACCAGCCGCTCGAGCGCGAGCTGGGTCTCACGCGCGAGGTGCTGCAGGTCCTGCACGATTGCCACCACCCCATGGCCCTGGTGACCAAGGGCAGCGGCGTGGAGCGCGACCTGGATCTGCTGGCACCCATGGCCAAGCGGGGCCTGGCCGCGGTGTACGTGACCATCACCACCCTCGATGCCGCGCTGGCGCGGCGCCTGGAGCCGCGCGCCCCGGCGCCCTGGCGGCGCCTGCGCACCATTGAAGCGCTGGCGCGCGCGGGGGTGCCGGTGGGGGTGAGCGTGGCGCCGCAGATCCCGTTTCTGAACGAGGACATGGAGCAGGTGCTGCAGGCCGCGCGCGATGCAGGCGCGCAAAGCGCGTTCTACACCGTGCTGCGCCTGCCCTGGGAACTCGCGCCCCTGTTTCGTGAGTGGCTGCAGCAGCACCATCCGCAGCGCGCCGAGCGCATCATGGCCCGCATCCATGACCTGCGCGGCGGCAAGGACAACGACGCGCGCATCGGCCAGCGCATGCATGGGCAGGGCCTGTGGGCCGATCTGCTGCGCCAGCGCTTTCTCAAGGCCTGCGCGCGCCTGGGCCTGGCACGGCGCTCGCTGCCCCTTGATGTGGCGCAATTTCGTCCCCCCGCGCCACCGGGCCAGGGTCAGCTGTTCTGAGGCAAGGGCGCGTGCGCTAGCGGCCGTCTGCGTCGATCACCGTGCGTGCCACCACCCGGTCGTCGCCCATCACGATCAGCGCAAACAGCCACTCGTCCAGCGAGTTCGCTTGCGCACAGCGGCGCGCCAGCAGGGGCGTGGCGCGGTCGTTGAGCACCACCCAGTCGGCCTCGCAGCCGATGTGCAGATTGCCAATCTGCTGGCCCAGGCCCAGGGCTTGCGCGGCGCCGGCGGTGTGGTGCCACCACAGGGTTTGCGGGGGCAGGTGCAGGCCCGCTCGGCCCACCGATTGGCGCGCCACGGTGTAGGCCGCGTGCATGGTGTGAAAGGGCGAGAAGCTGGTGCCGCCGCCCACATCGCAGGCCAGGCCCCAGCGCAGCCCCGCGGCCTGCGCGGCGGCAAAGTCAAAAAAGCCGCTGCCCAGGAACAGGTTGCTGGTGGGGCACACCGCCAGGCTCGCACCGGTCTGGGCCAGCAGCGCGCGGTCGCGCGCGTCGAGGTGGATGCCGTGGGCATAGACCGCCCGCTCGCGCAGCAGGCCGGCGCGGGCGTACACATCCAGGTAGCTGCGCGCCTCGGGAAACAGCTCGTGCACCCAGCGAATCTCGTCGTGGTTCTCGGCCACATGCGACTGCACCCAGACCTGCGGATGGGCGGCTGCGATCTCGCCAGCGCCGTGCAATTGCGCGGCGCTGCTGGTGGGCGCAAAACGCGGCGTGATGGCATAGCCCAGGCGGTCCACCCCATGCCAGCGCGCGATCAGGGCCTCGGTCTGTTGCAGGCTTTGCGCGGTGTCGACATCGCGCAGGCCGTCGGGGCTGTGCCGGTCCTGCAGGACCTTGCCGGCCACCATGCGCAGGCGCCGCGCCTGCGCGGCTGCCATGAAGGCATCGACCGATTCGGGGTGGGCGGTGGCAAAGCAAAGCGCGCTGGTCACGCCATGGCGCTGCAGCTCGTCCAGAAAACACTCGGCCACCGCGCGCGCATGCACCGGGTCGGCAAACTGGCGCTCGTGCGGAAAGGTGTAGTGCTCCAGCCAGGGCAGCAGGCCATCGGCCGGCGAGGCGATCACATCGAGCTGGGGGTAGTGCACATGCAGGTCGACAAAGCCCGGGGCCATGCAGCCGTCCAGCGCGGTCACGGCCAGGCCGGGGTGGCGGGGCAGCACCTCGTGGGCGGGGCCCAGATCGGCCACGCGCGCCACGCCGTCGCCATCGCGCCGCGTGACCAGCAGGGCATCGCGCACGTGCACCAGCTGCGGCACCCCCGGGTCGGGAAAGTGCAGCAGGTCGGCGCGCCAGCCGTGCAGGCCGTCCGCCGCGCTCATGCCGTGCCCTCGCGCAGGGCCTGCACCGCGCGCCACACGCGCTCGGGCGTGGCCGGGGTATCGAGCCGCACGGCTTGCGTGCCCGGGCAGGTGGCGCCCACCGCATCGCGCAAGGCCTCGTACACGCTGATGGCCAGCATGAACGGGGGCTCGCCCACCGCCTTGCTGCCGCCCACGTTGTCCACGCGGTTGGCCTCGGGCCAGAAGTCCACCACCAGGTGCTCGGGCAGGTCGGCCGCGGTGGGGATTTTGTAGGTGCTCGCGCCCTGGGTCCGCAGCACCCCGCGCTCGTCCCACACCAGCTCTTCGGTGGTCAGCCAGCCCAGGCCCTGGGCAAAGCCGCCCTCGATCTGGCCACGGTCGATCTCGGGGTGCAGGGAATGGCCCACGTCGTGCAGGATGTCGGTGGCCAGCAGGCGGTACTCGCCGGTGCGCGGGTCGATCACCACCTCGCTGCAGGCGGCGCCATAGGCAAAGTAGTAGAAAGGCCGGCCGCTCAAGGTCTGGCGGTCGTAGTGGATGCCGGGCGTTGCGTAAAAGCCGTCGCTCCACAGGGGCACGCGCTGGCTGTAGGCGTGTTGCACCGCCTCGACAAACCGGCGTTGACGCTGCGGGGTGTGGACCCAGCCGTCGGCAAAGCGCACATCCTCGGGTGCGCAGCCGTCGGTCTGCGCCAGGCAGGCGGCCAGCTGGGCCCGCACCTGGGTGGCCGCGCGCTCGGCGGCGCGACCATTGAGGTCGGTGCCGCTGGAGGCTGCCGTGGCACTGGCATTGGGCACCAGCGCGGTGTCGCTGGCCGTGGCCAGCACCTGTTGCACCGGCACGCCCAGCACCGCGGCCACCAGGGCGGCCACCTTGGTGTGCAGGCCCTGGCCCATCTCGGTGCCGCCATGGTTGACCCGCACGCTGCCGTCGGTGTAGACCGAGACCAAGGCGCCGGCCTGGTTGAACTGCGTGGCGGTGAAGCTGATGCCAAACTTGACCGGCGTGAGCGCCAGGCCCTTGCGCAGCACCGGCGAGGCCGCGTTCCAGGCCGTGATGGCGGCGCGCCGTTCGCGGTAGCGGCACTGCTGGGCCAGCTGCGTCATCAGGGGGCGCAGGATGTTGTCCTGCACCGCCATGCCGTAGGGCGTGGTGTTGCGCTCGGTCTCGCCGTACAGATTGGCCAGGCGCACATCCAGCGCATCGCGGCCCAGGTGGCGGGCGATGTCGCCCATCACCGTCTCGATCAGCAGCACCCCCTGCGGGCCGCCAAAACCGCGGAAGGCGGTGTGGCTCTGGGTGTGGGTGCGGCAGCGGTGCGAATCCAGTTGCACCGCCGGCAGCCAGTAGGCGTTGTCGGTGTGGAACAGGGCGCGATCGGCCACCGGGCCGCTCAGGTCGGCGCTGTGGCCGCAGTGCACCAGCTGCTCGCTGTGCAGGCCCAGCACCCGGCCCTCGGCGTCAAAGCCCACCGACCAGTCGTGGCTGAAGGGGTGGCGCTTGCCGGTGATCAGAAAATCGTCACGCCGGTCCAGCCGCATCTTCACCGCGCGGCCAGTGTGCTGCGCCGCCAGCGCGGCCCAGACCGCCAGGTGGCCGGCCTGCGTTTCCTTGCCGCCAAAGCCCCCGCCCATGCGGCGGCACACCACCCGCACCTGCGACAGCGGCACGCCCAGGGCATGGGCCACCCAGTGCTGCACCTCGCCGGGGTGCTGGGTGCTCGAATGCACCAGCCACTGGCCGCCCTCTTGCGCCTGCACGCTGGCGATCTGGCCCTCCAGGTAAAAGTGTTCCTGCCCGCCCACCTCCAGCTGCCCTTGCAGTCGCATCGGTGCCTCGGCCAGCGCGGCGGCCGCGTCACCGCGCGCCAGGCGCACCGAGGGCAGCACATGCGCCCCGGCCGCATGGGCCTGGCGGGCGTGCAGCAGCGGCGTGCCGGGGGCGATGTCGATCTGCGCCAGCTGCGCCGCCTGGCGCGCTGCGCGGTGCGAGTGGGCCACCACCAGGGCCAGCACCTGGCCCACATGCGAGACCTCGGTCTCGGGCAGGATGGGCTCGTCGTGCACAAAGGTGGCCAGCAGGCGCTCGCCCGGCAGGTCCTGGGCGGTCAGCACGGCCACCACGCCGGGGGCCTGGCGCACCGCGCGCAGGTCCAGGCGGCGCAGCTGGCCGCAGGCCTGGGGGCTCAGCACCGGGGCCACATGCAACATGCCCTGCCACTCGGGCAGGTCGTCCAGGTAGTCGGCGCGCCCCTGCAGCTGGGCAGCGGCGCTCTCATGCGGGGGCAGGGGAGCCGAGGGTGGCGTGTGGGCGCTCATGCGGCCTCCCCGGTGCTGGGCAGCACCTGCATCAGGTCTTGGACTTCGCCGATGGCGTCGCGCGCCTGGGCCCGTTGCATCAGCGCCCGCAGCATCTGGCGCCGGTAGTCGGCGCTGGCGCGCATGTCGCTGATGGGCTGCACGCTCTGGGCCAGGGCCTGCCCGGCCGCCAGGGCAGTGGCCGGGTTCCAGGGCTGGCCGCGCAGGGCCGCCTCGGCCGCATGGGCGCGCAGGGGCGTGGCCGCCACCCCGCCCACGCCAACGCGGGCGTCTTGCACCTGGCCGTCGACCAGGGTCAGGCGCAGCGCCAGGCAGACCGCCGAGATGTCGTCCTCCTGACGCTTGCTCAGCTTGTCCAGGTGCAGGCGCTGGCCAGGTCGGGGCTTGGGCACCACCACCCAGGCCACCAGCTCGTCGGGGGCCAGCTGGGTTTGCCGGTAGCCGGTGTAAAAGTCCTCCAGCGGCAGGTGGCGGTGCTGCACGCGGCCGCGCCGCCAGGCCATCAGCACCACCTGGGCCCCCATGGCGATCAGCATGGGCATGCTGTCGCCGATCGGCGAGCCATTGGCCACATTGCCCACCAGGGTGCCCGACTGGCGCACCGGCCAGCCAGCAAAGCGCTCACCAAAGGCATGCACGCCAGGCCAGTGGCGCGCCAGCGCATCAAACGCGTCTTGCAGCGGGACCGCCGCGCCAATGGCCAGGTGATGCGCATAGGTCTCGACCCGCTGCCAGGCGCGGACCCGGCCCAGGTCGATGATGTGCGGCAGGTCTTTCAGGCCCTGGGTGAGCCACAGCCCGGCGTCGGTGGCGCCCGCGATCAGCGTGGCCTGCGGGTGCCGCGCGCGGGCTTGCAGGGCCGTCTCGGGCAGGGTGGGGCGCAGGTAGAAGGGGGCCTGGCCACCGCTTGGGGGCAGCGCCACCTCGTCCTGCGCTGCCGCCGCCGACAGCGCCTTGAGCTGGCGGCGCAAGGCCGGGGTGTTGACGGAATGGGCCGGATCGGCGCGCAAGCTCATGGCCGCCTCGACGATGGGTCGGTAGCCGGTGCAGCGGCACAGATTGCCCGACAGGGCCTGCAAGGCCATCTCGCGGGTGACGACCTGGCCGGGCGTCAGGCGCTCGTACAGGGCCAGCAGGCTCATCACAATGCCGGGCGTGCAGAAGCCGCACTGCGAGCCGTGGTGGTCCAGCAGGGCTTGCTGCACCGGGTGCAGGCGCCCGTTGGGGCTGGCCAGATCGGCCGCGGTGAACAAGGCGCGACCGTGCGCGGCGTGGGCCGGCCGGATGCAGCTGTTGACCGTGCGCAGGCGCAGCGCCCCTTGGTCCAGGTCGGCCAGCACAACGGTGCAGGCACCGCAATCGCCGCTGGCGCAGCCTTCCTTGGTGTCGGTCATGCGCAAATCGTCGCGCAGGACCGAGAGCAGGGTGCGCCCCGGTGCTACATTGCGCCATGGCTCAGGCTGGCCCCGGCGCAAGACCCGGACCGTCTGGTGCGGCGCGGCGCCCGCGGGCGCCGCAGCAGAGGAGACGAAGGACATGCGAAAAATTCCTCCAGAACAACGAATCAGCGCGGCCCAGAAGCGGGGCGTGGCGCCACGAGCGCATGCTAGGGCCGGGCGGCCCGGGGTTCATCATGCCAGCACCATGAACACTATGGGGATTGCGTTATGAAGCCGGCCCCGCAATTGGACAAGATCGACCTCCAACTCATCCGCACCCTGTTCACCTTGATCACCGAACGCAGCGTCTCCCGCACGGCTTTGCGCCTGGGCCAGCAGCAGCCGGCCGTGTCGCTGGCCTTGCGGCGCTTGCGCGAACTCACCGGCGACCCCATTTTGGTGCGCAGTGGCACCGGCATGGTGCCCACCGACGCCGCCTTGCAGATGATCGAGCCGGCGCAGCTGCTCATGCAAACCGCGGACCAGCTCTTTGCCCAGCGCCGCCCCTTCGAGCCCGCGCAGGCCACACAAACCTTTCGCATTGCCGCCAGCGACACCCTGGACCCCTGGTTTTTGCCCGGTCTGGTGGCCCGGGTGCAGCAGGCGGCGCCGCAGGCCCGGCTGGAAATCCATGCCCTGTCGCCGCAGGCCCAGTACGCGCAGGACCTGGCCCAGGGCCGGCTGGATCTGGTGGTGGGCAACTGGACCGAGCCCCCTGCGCACCTGCACCGTGCGCCGCTGTTTGAAGACCCGGTGGCCTGCCTGGTCAGCGCGCAGCACCCGGCGGTGCGGCGCGGCTGGAGCGTGGCGCAGTGGCTCGAGTGTGCGCATGTGGCGCCCACGCCCGCCTATCCCGGCTGGCGCGGCATCATCGACGAGCAGCTCGACCGCATGGGCCTGGCGCGGCGCATTGCGGTGCGCTGCGCGCATTTTGGGCTGATGCCGCGCATGGTGGCATCGAGTTTGCTTGTGCTGACCACCGGTCGCCAGTATTGCCAGCGCTCTGTGGCCGCTGCACCTGGCCTGGTGATGCTTGACTGCCCTGTGACACTGCCGCCCATGACCTACTACCAGCTCTGGCATGATCGCACCCACGCTTGGTCCGCCGCCCATTGGCTGCGCGAGCAGGTGCGCGAGAGCGCCCGTCAGTTGCCCCAACCCAAGGTTCCGTCATGAGTTCTGCCCTGTTGTCCCTGCACGGCATCACCAAACGCTATCCCGGCGTGGTGGCCAACCGCGATGTCTCGCTCAGCGTGTTGCCGGGCCAGGCCCATGCCGTGCTGGGTGAAAACGGCGCTGGCAAGTCCACCCTGATGAAGATCATTTACGGCTCGGTCAAGCCCGACGAGGGCCAGGTGTTCTTTCAGGGCCAGCCGGTGCAGATCCGCAACCCGCAGGAGGCGCGGCGCCTGGGCATCAGCATGGTGTTCCAGCACTTCAGCCTGTTCGACACCCTCACGGTGGCCGAGAACGTCTGGCTGGGGCTGGACCGCTCGCTCAGCCTGGCCGAGGTCACCGCGCGCATCCGCGCCAAGGCCAGCGAATACGGCCTGGACCTGGAGCCCGAGCGCCCTGTCCACACCCTGAGCGTGGGCGAGATGCAGCGCGTCGAGATCATCCGCGCCCTGCTGACCGAGCCGCGCCTGCTGATCCTGGACGAGCCGACCTCGGTGCTGACCCCGCAGGCGGTCGAGAAGCTGTTTGCCGTCTTGCACCAGCTGGTGGCCGAGGGCTGCAGCCTGCTCTACATCAGCCACAAGCTGCATGAAATCCGTGCCCTGTGCTCGGCCTGCACCGTGCTGCGGGGCGGCCAGGTGAGCGGCGTCTGCGATCCGCGCGAAGAGACCAATGCCTCGCTCTCGCGCCTGATGATTGGCGCCGAGCCCCCGGCGCTGGCCCCCACACCGCGCCAGCCGGGCGAGGTGGTGCTGTCGGTGTCGCAACTGAGCCTGGCGCGTCAGGACCCCTTTGGTGTGGACCTTGAGGCGGTGTCGCTGGAGGTGCGGGCTGGCGAGATCGTGGGCCTGGCCGGCGTGTCGGGCAACGGCCAGCGCGAGCTGCTCTGGGCCCTCTCGGGCGAGGACACCCGGGCGGCGCCTGGGTCCATCCGCATCGACGATCAGCCGGTGGCGCGCCTGGGCCCGGCGCATCGGCGCAAGCTGGGCCTGCACTTTGTGCCCGAGGAGCGCCTGGGGCGCGGTGCCGTGCCCTCGCTCGGGCTGGCGCACAACCTGCTGCTGACCCGCACCGAGGCGGTGCAGCGCTCGGGCTGGATCCGCATGCGTGCGCTGACCGAGCAGGCGCAGCAGATCATCGAGCGCTTTCGCGTCAAGGCCAATGGGCCCAACGCCCCGGCGCGCTCCTTGTCCGGGGGCAATTTGCAGAAATTCATTGTGGGCCGCGAGATCAGCGCCAACCCGCGGCTGCTGATCGTCTCGCAGCCCACCTGGGGCGTGGACGTGGGCGCCGCGGCGCAGATCCGCGCCGAGATCCTGGCCCTGCGCGACGCCGGTTGCGCCGTGCTGGTGGTCTCGGAGGAATTGGAAGAGTTGTTTGAAATGTCCGACCGCATGGTCGTGATGGCGCGTGGCCGGCTCTCGCCGTCGCTGACGCGCCAGGAGGCCAACCCGATGCGCATTGGCGAATGGATGAGCGGTCTGTGGTCGCAGGAGGTGCAGCATGCTGCGGCTTGAACCCCGTCCCCAGGCCAGCGGTTTCTGGACCTGGGCGTCCCCGCTGCTGGCCCTGCTGGTCACCGTGCTGATTGGCGTGGCCCTGTTCATGGCCCTGGGCAAGGACCCGGTGCGCGGGCTGCAGATGTTTTTCTGGGAGCCGCTGCGCAGCGTCTATGCCGTGGGCGAGCTGATGGTCAAGGCGACCCCGCTGCTGCTCATTGCCCTGGGCCTGGCCGTCTGCTACCGATCGAATGTGTGGAACATCGGCGCCGAGGGCCAGTTCATTGTCGGCGCGGTCTGCGCCGGCGGCGTGGCGCTGCTGGCCGACAAGGAGACCGGGCGCTGGATCTTGCTGGCCGTGCTGGCCGCGGGCCTGTTGGGCGGCATGCTGTGGGCCGGCATCACGGCCTTGCTGCGCGACCGCTTCAATGCCAATGAAATCCTGGTCAGCCTGATGCTGGTCTATGTGGCCGACATGCTGCTGGGCTTCCTGGTCTACGGGCCCTGGAAAGACCCGGCGGGCTACAACTTCCCGCAGACCCGCACCTTCGAGGCGGTCACGCAGATCCCGCGCCTGATGAGCGGCTCGCGGGTGAGCGTGGGCCTGCTCATTGCCCTGGCCGGGGCGGTGGCGCTGTGGCTGTTCCTGTTCCGCACCCGCGCTGGCTTTGCCCAGCAGGTGGGCGGCCTGGCGCCCGATGCCGCGCGCTATGCGGGCTTCTCGTCGCGCCGCGCGCTGTGGCTGGCGCTGCTGGTCTCGGGCGGCGCTGCCGGCCTGGCCGGCGCGCTGGAGGTGGCCGGCCCGATCGGTCAGCTCACGCCCTATGTGCCGGCGGGCTACGGCTTTGCCGCCATCATCGTGGCCTATGTGGGGCGGCTGCACCCGCTGGGCATGGTGCTGTCGGCGGTGCTGATGAGCATGTTCTACATTGGCGGCGAGATGGCGCAGTCGCGCCTGGGCCTGCCCAAATCCATCACCGGGGTGTTCCAGGGCCTGCTGCTGTTCTCGCTGCTGGCCTGTGACACCCTGGTCGCCTATCGTCTGCGCTGGAGGGCCCGCTGATGGACACCTATGCACTCTTGCTGGCCGCCACGCTCAACGCGGGCACCGTGCTGGCCATTGCCTCGCTGGGCCTGCTGATCAACGAGAAGGCCGGCATCGTCAACCTGGGGGCCGAGGGCATGATGCTCTGCGCCGCCATCGCCGGTTTTGCCACCGTGGTCCACACCGGCAGCGACCTGGCCGGTTTTGTGGCCGGCATGGGCGCGGGCGCGCTCATGGCCGCGGTGTTTGGCGTGCTGGTGATCTGGCTGGGCACCAACCAGTACGCCACCGGCCTGGCGCTGAGCCTGTTTGGCGCCGGGTTTTCGGCCTTTGTGGGCGTGGGCTATGTCAAGGAGCAACTGCCCGAGCGCCTGAATTTTGCGGTGCCCTGGCTGGCCGATCTGCCCTGGATCGGGCCGGCCCTGTTCCGGCACCACCCGCTGGTGTACCTGAGCATGCTGCTGGCCCTGGGCCTGATCTGGTGGCTCCACCGCACCCGCAGCGGCCTGGTGCTGCGCTCGGTGGGCGAGTCGCCTGAATCGGCGCATGCGCTGGGCTATCCGGTGCGCCGCATCCGCCTGCTGGCGGTGGTCACCGGCGGCGCCCTGTGCGGCCTGGCCGGCGCCTACCTGTCGATCATCTACACCCCGCTGTGGGTGCAGGGCATGGTCGCTGGCAAGGGCTGGATTGCCCTGGCCCTGACCACTTTTGCCACCTGGCGGCCCGCGCGCGTGCTGCTGGGTGCCTACCTGTTCGGCGGCGTGACCATGCTGCAGTTTCACCTGCAGGGCTCGGGCGTGCAGGTGCCCAGCCAGTTGCTCACCGCCTTGCCCTATCTGGCCACCATCGTGGTGCTGGTGCTGATCTCGCGCAACCCGACCTGGATCCGGGTCAACATGCCGGCCTCGCTGGGTCGGGTGTTCCACCCTGGCTCCTGAGCCGTTTTCAGCGCCATAATGAGTGTTTTCCGTTCCCGTCCATCGTCAACCCATCCCTAGCAAAGGACATTCCATGATCGACATCTCCAAGCGCACCACCACCCGCATGGTGGCCCTGACCGCGATTGCCGCCGCCGCCGTGCTGGCCGGTTGCGGCAAGAAGGAAGAGGCCAAGCCGGCCGCTGCGGCCAAGGCCGAGCCCCTGAAGATTGCGTTCGCCTACGTTGGCCCGGTGGGGGATGGCGGCTGGACCTTTGCCCACGACAACGCCCGCAAGGCGCTGGAAAAAGAGTTTGGCGACAAGATCGTCACCAGCTACGTCGAGAACGTGCCCGAGAGCGCCGACGCCGAGCGCGTGCTGCGCGACATGGCCAGCCAGGGCAACAAGCTGATTTTTGGCACCACCTTCGGCTACATGGAGCCGATGCTCAAGGTTGCGGCCGACAACAAAGAGGTCAAGTTCGAGCATGCCACCGGCTACAAGCAAGCCGACAACATGCGCACCTATGACAGCCGCACCTACGAAGGCGCCTACATGGCCGGTGTGATCGCAGGCAAGATGACCAAGAGCAACACCCTGGGTGTGGTCGCCTCGATCCCAATTCCCGAGGTGATCCGCAACATCAACAGCTTCACCATGGGCGCGCAGTCGGTCAACCCCAAGATCAAGACCAAGGTGGTCTGGGTCAACGAGTGGTTCAACCCGCCCAAGGAAACCGAAGCCGCCACCAGCCTGATCAACGGTGGTGCCGACGTGCTGTTCCAGAACACCGATTCGCCGGCCGTGCTCAAGACCGCCCAGGAAAAGGGCAAGCGTGCCTTCGGTTGGGATTCCGACATGACCGCCTACGGCCCCAAGGCGCACCTGGCCTCGGCCATCATCAACTGGTCGCCGTACTACATCAAGGCCACGCGTGACGTGGTCGAAGGCAAGTGGACCGGCAACAGCGGCGTGTGGTGGGGCGTGAAGGAAGGCGCCATCGACATCGTCTCCATCGCCGACGACGTGCCGGAAGACACCAAGAAAAAGGTCGAAGAAATCAAGGCCGGCCTGAAGGCGGGCACCTACTCGATCTGGAAGGGCCCGATCACGGGTCAGGACGGCAAGGAACTGCTGAAGAAGGACGAGATCGCCGACGACAAGTTCCTGAGCGGCATCAACTTCTACGTCAAGGGTGTCGAGGGCAAGGTGCCCAGCGGCAAGTAAGCGCTGCGCTGCGGCCTGGGCCGATGTTCTGCATCGGCCCAGGTCGCCCAACGCAATCCGCGCCATGCGCTCGATGGGCCCCCCGTCTGCGCATGGCGTTTTTCTTTGGTGAACAACGGTTTTGGCATGATTGAACAACACTGGCACCCGGTGGCCCGCGAGGCCGATGTGCACAGCGCGCCGCTGGGCGTGAGCTTGCTGGGCCAGGACTGGGTCCTCTGGCGCGATGCGCAGGGCCAGCTGCTGGCCGCCCCTGACCAATGCCCGCACCGGGGCGCGCGCCTGTCGCTCGGGCGTGTGCAATCGGGCCAGCTCGAGTGCCCCTACCACGGCTGGCGCTTTGACAGCCACGGTCAGTGCACCCAGGTGCCCGCCTTGCCGGGCTTTGTGCCGCCGGCCACGCACCGCCTGCAGACCGTGTCGGTGCAGGTGGCCCATGGCCTGGTCTGGCTGCGCCTGCAGGCCCCCGCCGATGCGGCCACGGCCGCGCCGCTGCCGCACCTGGGTGGCGCGCTCACCGATGGTTTGCGCCAGGTGGTCTGCGGCCCCTACGATGTGGCCACCAGCGCCCCACGCGTGGTCGAGAACTTTCTCGACATGTCGCATTTCTCGTTTGTGCACGAAGGCTGGCTGGGCAGCCGCGACTGGACCGAGGTGCCCGAGTACACGGTCCACGAGACCCTGCACGGTGTGCGTGCCACCGGCTGCAAGGCCTGGCAGCCGCGCTCCAATCTGCACTCGACCGCGCCCGCCCAGGTCGAGTACGGCTACGAGGTGACGGGCCCATTTGCCGCCTTGCTCACCAAGGTGCCCGAATCGGGCAGCACCCGCGTGGCCAACTGGCGCGAGGCGATTGGCCTGTTCATGGCCCCGCTGACCCCCGAGCAATGCCGCGTCTGGTTTGTGCTGGCGGTGGCCGATCACGACTCCCCCGACGAGGTGTTGCAGCAGTTTCAGCACACCATCTTCACGCAGGACCAGCCGGTGCTCGAATCACAGCGCCCGCGCTGCCTGCCCCTGTCGCCGCGCGCCGAGCTGCACAGCGCGGCCGACCGGATGTCGGCGGCGTACCGCCGCTATTTGCAACGCGCGGGCATCACCTACGGTGTCTGCTGAGGCCGCCCCATGACCCCCTTGCCCCACATTCCTGCCGAACGCCTGCCCGCCCTGCTGGCGGCCATGCCCAAGGCCGAGCTGCATCTGCACATCGAGGGCTCGCTCGAGCCCGAGATGATGATCGCCCTGGCCGCGCGCAACGGGGTGACGCTGGCGCATGCCGATGTGCAGGCGCTGCGCGCGGCCTACAACTTTGCCGATCTGCAGAGCTTTCTGGACCTGTATTACGCGGGCGCCAGCGTGCTGCAGACCGAGCAGGATTTTTTTGACCTGGCCTGGGCCTATCTGCAGCGCGCCGCCGCCGACCATGTGGTGCGCGCCGAGATCTTTTTTGATCCGCAGACGCACACCCAGCGCGGCGTTCCCATCGGCACCGTCATCACCGGCCTGCACCGCGCCTGCACCCGCGCGCAGACCGAGCTGGGCGTGAGCGCCGCGCTGATCCTGTGTGTGCTGCGCCACTTGCCAGAGGCCGATGCGCTGGCCACCCTGGAGGCGGCCATGCCCTGGCGCCACTGCTTCATGGGCCTGGGGCTCGATTCGAGCGAGGTGGGGCATCCGCCGGGCAAGTTCCGCCAGGTCTTTGCGCGTGCCCGCGCCCTGGGCCTGCACGTGGTGGCCCACGCGGGCGAGGAGGGCCCGCCGGCCTACATCTGGGAGGCCTTGCGCGAGCTGCAGGTCGCGCGCATCGACCATGGCGTGCAGTCGGTGCACGACCCGGCGCTGATGCGCCATCTGGCCGAGCAGGGCACGCCGCTCACGGTGTGCCCGCTGTCCAACCTCAAGCTCTGCGTGGTGCCCGAGATGGCGCAGCACATGCTGCCGCGCATGCTGGCGGCTGGCCTGAACGTGAGCCTCAACTCCGACGACCCGGCTTACTTTGGCGGCTATGTGAACGAGAACTTCCGCCAGGTCTTTGCCGCCCTGCCGCTCGATGCGGGCCACGCCTGGCAACTGGCGGCCAACAGCCTGCGCGCCAGCTTTGCGCCAGAGGCCGACAAGGCGCGATGGATGGCCCAGTTGCGCGCTTGTTTCGAGGCACACGCCCAGGCCTGATGGCCACAGCCCGCCCTCACGCCCGGACCGGGCGGGGCCGGCTGGGTTAGAATCGAGCCTGCAAAGCCCGCGCCCCGGCGGGCTTTCGTTTGTTCAATCGCCGGGGCCATGTAGAGGAACACCATGTACAAAAACCTCGTGGCCGCGATCGCGGCTGCCTGCTGTTTTCTTCCCATTTCATCCCATGCCCAAGCGGCCAAGGCGCCTGCCGCCACCGCCCCGGTGCGCGCGGCCTTTGTCTATGTGACCCCGGTGTTGCCGGCGGGCTGGACCCATCAGCACGACGAGGGCCGCAAGGCCGTCGAACAAGCCCTGGGCCAGGGCGTGCGCACCACGGTGGTGGCCGATGTGCCCGAAGGGGCCGACGCCGAGCGCGTGATCCGCGACCTGGCGCAGCAAGGCCAGCAGATCATCTTCACCACCAGCTTTGGCTACATGGAGCCGGCGCTGCGCGTGGCGCGCGACTTCCCGCAGGTGCGCTTTGAAACCATCACCGGTTACAAGCGCGCCGACAACGTGGCCACCGCCAACGCCCGCTATTACGAGGGCCGATACCTGGCGGGGGTCCTGGCCGCCCGCATGTCCAAAACCGGCCAGGCCGGTTATGTGGCGGGCTTCCCGATCCCCGAGGTGCTGCAGGGCGTGAACGCCTTCACGCTGGGCATGCGCTCGGTCAACCCCAAGGCGCAGGTGCGGGTGCTGTGGCTGGGCACCTGGTTTGATCCGGCCAAAGAGCGCGACGCCGCCATGAGCCTGTTCAACCAGGGCGCCGATGTGATGGCCTTTCACACCGCCTCGACCGCCATCATGGCCGCGGCGCAAGAGCGCGGCATGATGGCCGTGGCCTACCACTCCGACATGCGCGCGATTGCACCGCAGGCGCAGATTGCCGCGGTCACCCACCACTGGGGCGAGTACTACACGCGCCGGGTGCGCGAGCAGGCCCAGGGCCGCTGGAAGAGCAGCGACACCTGGGGCGGCGTGGCCAGTGGCATGGTGCGCATCGGCCATTTCGGCCCCTTGGTGCCCAATGCGGTGCAAGCCGACATCCTGGCCATGCAACAACGCTTGGCCAAGGGCCAGATCAAGCCATTTGCCGGTCCGTTGCGCGACCAGCAAGGCCGCAGCGTGCTGCCCGCTGGCCGCACGCTTGACGACGCCCAGATCCTGGGCATGGACTACCTGGTCGAGGGCGTGGTCGGCACCTTGCCCAACTGATCGGGGCCAGGCGCCGCCTGGTGCGGCGCGTTCGGGTCAGGGCGTCAGCGCGGCCAGCAGCGGCGACAAGCTGCTCGCCTGGCCCAGCTGCCAGCAGGCGGCCAGCACCTGCTCGGTGCGCGCGTCGCCCAGCACCGGCGCGCTCAGCGCGCGGAACTTGTCCTCGAGTTGCGCGTCGCTCATGGGGCGCTGCATCGAGCCGATGGCGTGCTCGACATGCACCTCCACCGTGCGGCCATCCTTGAGCACCGCGCGCGCAAACACGCTCTCTTCGCGCACGCTCGTGTCCACCGTGGCCACCACCTTGCGGCGCAGTGCCACCACGTCCTCGCGGCGCACGATGTGGTCCGAGAACTCCTCCTCGCCGGCGCGGCCAAACAACAGGCCCGCGGCGCAGCCGTGGTACACGCTGAACTTGCCCTGCAGGCCGTCTTGCGGCTCTTTCTTGCCGGTCAGCTCCAGCACCAGCGGGTGCACGCGCAGCTCGATGCGCTCGACCTGATCGGCCGCCACCCCTTGCGCCCGCAGCTGGGCGCAGGCGTCGATGCTCGGGTGAATCACGATGCCGCAGGCAAAGGGCTTGTAGGTGTTGAAGCTGATCTCAAAGCGCTGGCCCAGCGCGTCGCTGGCCTCGTTCCAGTCGCACTTGGTCGACAGCACCTGGGCCCAGCCGCGCGGGGCTTCCAGGGCGCGGGCGCTGGCGGTGAAGCCTTGCTGCGCCAGCAGCGCCGACATCAGGCCAGCGCGGGCCGCACCGCCCGGATGGAAGGGCTTGGTCATGGTGCCAAACTGCTCGCGCAGGCCCACCGGCTGCGAGGCCGCAATGCCCAGGGCCATGGTGGTTTGTGCGGCATTGAGCCCCAGCAGGCGCGCACAGGCGGCGGCGCCACCCAGGCTGCCGGTCGAGCCGGTGATGTGCCAGCCGCGGTCGTAGTGCTGGGGGTAGACCAGATTGCCCATGCGGCAGGCCACGTCAATGCCCAGCACCAGCGCATCGATCACCTGGCGGCCGCTGCTGCCCTTGAGCTCGGCCAGGGCCATGAGCGCAGAGGCCACCGGGCCGGCCGGGTGGATGATGGTCTTGAGGTGGGTGTCGTCAAAGTCAAAGGTGTGCGAGGCAATGCCGTTGATGAGCGCGGCATTGGCCACGTCCACCCGCTCGCGCCGACCGGCCAGCGTGGCCTGCGGTGCGGGCTGCAGCACCGACACCGCCGCCAGGGCCGCGTCCACGGCCTCGTGGCGGGCGGCGCCAATGGCGCAACCGAGCCAGTTCAAAAAGGTGCGGTGGGCTTCGTGGTCCACCGAGGCGTCCCAGCCCTGGCTGGGATGCTCGGCCACAAACTGGGCCAGTTGTGCCGTGACCGGCGGGGCGTTGTGGTCGGCGGCGACCGAGGTATTGACCGTCATGCGTGTCTTTCAAACGTCAGGTGGGGCCCCACTCAGGAGGCGTCGAGGTTGATGTTGCGGGCGCGGGCCAGCTGGGTCCAGCGGGCCAGGTCCTTCTTGATGTAATCGGCAAACTGGCTCGGGCTCATGGGCATCAGCTCCACCGCTTCGGCGCTGAGCTTGTCCTTGAAGTCTGGCTGGGCCAGCACCTGGGCCATGGCCTCGTTGAGCTGGCGCACGATGGGCGCTGGCATGCCGGCCGGGCCGACCACGCCATACCACTGCTGGGCGTCAAAGCCCTTGAGGCCGATCTCTTCCATGGTGGGCACATCCTTGAGCGCCGGGTGGCGCTGCGTGCCCGTCACCGCCAGTGGCTTGACGCGGCCGCTGCGGATGTGCGGCAAGGCGGCGGCCAGACCGGGGAACATGGCTTGGGTTTGGCCGGCGATCAGGTCGGTGGTGGCCGGGGCGATGCCGCGGTAGGGGATGTGGACCATGAAGCTGTCGGTCTGCAGCTTGAACAGCTCGGCCGTCAGGTGGGTGAGCGAGCCGGCGCCGGCCGAGCCATACGAGACGCGCCCCGGGTTTTGCTTGACGTACTGGGTGAAGGCCTTCACATCGGCCACCGGCAGGCTGGTGTTGACCACCAGCACATTGGGGGTGCTGCCGATCATGCCAATCGGCGTGAAGTCGCGCAGCGCGTCGTAGGGCAGCTTGCGCGTGGCGGGGGCGGTGCCATGGGTGGCCACATAGCCCTGCATCAGGGTGTAGCCGTCGGCCGCCGCCTTGGCGGTCGCTTGCGACGCGATCACGCCGCCGCCGCCGCCTTGGTTGTCGACCACGATGGGCTGGCCCAGCACCTTGGCCAGGCGGTCGCACAGGGCGCGACCGATCATGTCCGAGCCACCGCCAGCGGCCACCGGCACGATGTACCGGATCGTCTTGTTGGGGTAAGCCGATTGGGCCAGGGCCAGACCCGGCAGGGCCAGCAGGGCGCCCGATTGCAGCAATTGACGACGTTTCATGTGGGTCTCCTTCAAGTCTTGGGGGGGGTTGAACGGGGGCCCTGGAGCAGGCGTTGGTGCGCGCCACTGACATGCTCGGCCAGCAGGCGGCGGGCCGATTCGGCCTCGCCTTGGTCAATGGCTTGGGCAATGCGCTCGTGCTCGGCAATCGAGGTGCGCATGCCAAAGTCTTGCGCCAGGTTTTTCAGACGGGCCAGGTGCAGGCGCTGCACCAGCGCCTGGTAGGTCTGGCCCATGGTGCGGTTGCCGCTGGCGGCCATGATCAGCCAGTGAAAGTGCAGGTTCTGCTGGTAATAGGCGGCCAGGTCGCGCTGCGCGCTGGCGGCATGCATCAGGGCAATGCTCTCTTGCAAGGCCTGCACCAGCGCGGCACGCTCGGGCAAGGGCAGGGCGGCTGCCCGCCAGCCGGCCTGCGCGTCAAGGATGCTGCGCATCTCATACAGTTCCCCCACCTCGTCGGCCTCGATGGTGCGCACGAACACGCCGGCATGCTTGCGCGAGACCACCAGGCCCGAGCTCTCGAGCTCGCGCAGGGCCTCGCGCACCGGCACCCGCGAGACCTGCAGGCGGGCGCAGACATCGGGCTCGTTGATGCGCGCACCGGGGGGCAGATCGCCTTGCAAAATCGCTTGCAACAGGTCGTCGCGCACCAGCTTGGCCAGCGAGGTCTCGCGCACGGCCTTGAGCCGGTCGGGGGTGTCGGGGGTGAGCCAGGGCAGCATGGTGGCGGATCAGGAATCGTTTAATCGTATACGAAATCCGAAAACCCGACGGATATGTGCCCATTTCCAAGCCCTGGTCCCGGCCTGGGCCGGTGAGCGCGCGGTCCCGTCTTGGGCGCGGCCCTACAATGCCGCCATCCTTTGCGAGAACCGCGAGCCCCAATATGAGCATCAAGAGCGACAAGTGGATCCGCCGCATGGCCGAGCAGCACGGCATGATCGAGCCCTTTGAGCCGGGCCAGATCCGGCAAGGCGCCGATGGCCAGAAGATCGTGAGCTACGGCACCAGCAGCTACGGCTACGACATCCGCTGCGCGCGCGAGTTCAAGGTCTTCACCAACATCCACAGCACCGTGGTGGACCCGAAAAACTTTGACGACAAAAGCTTTGTCGACATTGAAAGCGACGTCTGCATCATCCCGCCCAACAGCTTTGCGCTGGCGCGCACCGTGGAGTACTTCCGCATCCCGCGCAGCGTGCTGACCATCTGCCTGGGCAAGAGCACTTATGCGCGCTGCGGCATCATCGTCAACGTCACCCCTTTCGAGCCCGAGTGGGAGGGCTATGTGACGCTGGAGTTCTCGAACACCACCCCGCTGCCGGCCAAGATTTATGCCGGTGAGGGCTGCGCCCAGGTGCTGTTTTTCGAGAGCGACGAGGTCTGCGAGACCAGTTACCGCGACCGCGGTGGCAAGTACCAGGGCCAGGTGGGCGTGACCCTGCCCAAGACCTGAACCCACGGGGCGAGCCGCCCCCGGTTTGGCCCCCAGGCGCCAAAGTGCGACAATAGGGGGCAATGACCACTTCTTTCTCACAACTGAACCTGGCGCCAGCGCTGGCGCGCGCCGTGGCCGAAATGGGCTACGAGTCCATGACCCCCATCCAAGCCCAGGCCATTCCGGTGGTGCTGACGGGCCGCGATGTGATGGGGGCTGCGCAGACCGGGACCGGCAAGACCGCCGCTTTCTCGCTGCCCCTGCTGCAGCGCCTGCTCAAGCACGAAAACGCCTCCACCTCGCCCGCCCGCCATCCGGTGCGCGCCCTGGTGCTGCTGCCCACCCGCGAGCTGGCCGACCAGGTGGCCCAGCAGGTCAAGCTGTATGCCAAGCATACCCAGCTGCGCAGCACCGTGGTGTTTGGCGGCATCGACATGAAGCCGCAAACGGCCGAGCTGAAAAAAGGCGTGGAGGTGCTGGTGGCCACCCCGGGCCGGCTGCTCGATCACATCGAGGCCAAGAACGCGGTGCTCAACCAGGTCGAATATGTGGTGCTCGACGAGGCCGACCGCATGCTCGACATCGGCTTCCTGCCCGATCTGCAGCGCATCCTGAGCTACCTGCCCAAGCAGCGCACCACGCTGCTGTTCTCGGCCACCTTCTCGCCCGAGATCAAGCGACTGGCCAACAGCTACCTCAACGACCCGATCACCATCGAGGTCGCACGCCCCAACGAAACCGCCTCGACCGTCGAGCAGCGCTTCATCAGCGCCTCCGACGACGACAAGCGCCGTGCCATCCGCCAGATCCTGCGCCAGCGCGAGCTGCGCCAGGCCTTTGTCTTCGTCAACAGCAAGCTGGGCTGCGCCCGCCTGGCGCGCGCCCTCGAGCGCGACGGCCTCAAGACCTCGGCCCTGCACGGCGACAAAAGCCAGGACGAGCGCCTGAAGTCGCTCGACGCCTTCAAGCGCGGCGAGGTCGACCTGCTGGTTTGCACCGACGTGGCCGCCCGCGGCCTGGACATCAAGGACGTGCCGGCGGTCTTCAACTACGACGTGCCCTTCAATGCCGAAGACTATGTGCACCGCATCGGCCGCACCGGCCGCGCAGGGGCCACCGGTTTGGCGGTGACGCTGGTGTCGGGCTCGGACACCCGCCTGGTGGCCGATATTGAAAAGCTGATCAAGAAGAAGATCGAGGTCGAGGCCATCGAGTGGGACGACGAGCGCCCGCGCGGCCGCATCAACGACGGGCGTCGCCACTGGCGTGGCGAAGACGGCGAGGAAGCTCCGCGTGGCGAGCGCTTCGAACGGCCCGAGCGCGCCCCGCGCCCCGACCGGGCGCCCCGCGCCCCGTCCGCCCCGCGCGATCCCTTCTTTGACCAACCCTACGAGGCCCCGAGCCTGCCCGAAGGCCAGGCCCCGGTCTGGGAGGCCGCACGCACGGCGGCCCAGCCCGCGCGAGCCATCTCGGCCAACATCAAGCCGCGTCGCAAGGTGGCCGCGCTGTTCAAATCCTCCGACCCGGTCTGAGGATCCGCGCGGCCCGGCTGGCCGACCTGGGCAGCGCGCCCAGAAAAGGGATGGGCTTTACGTTTGGGACGTGCAGGTGCGGTAACGCCCTGTCACAATCATCGCCATGAATGCGCGACACGTCACCCCGAAGATGCCGACCCAAGCGGCCCCCCAAGCCTTGTGCACCGCAGCCCTGTTGTTGGGCCTGCTCGGTGCGCACGCCGCCCGGGCCCAATCGCCTGCACCGGCGGCACCCGCGGCCGATATGGGCACCATCGAGGTTCAGGGTCAGCGCGACAACGACCAGATTCGGCGCGAGCAATCGTCCGCCAGCAAGATCGTCATCGGCCGTGAAGAGATCGAGCGTCAGGGCGATGCCACGGTGGGCGAGGTCTTGCGCCGCTTGCCGGGCGTGACGGTGCAGGGCGCACCTGGCCGGGGCGGCGCCATCCGCATGCGTGGTCTGGGCGGCGGCTACACCCAGATCCTGCTCGATGGCGAGCGCGTTCCGCCGGGTTTCTCCATTGACAGCCTGACCCCAGCCCAGATCGAGCGCATTGAGGTGCAACGTGCCCCCACCGCCGACACCGGCGCGCGCGCGGTGGCGGGCACCATCAACATCATTTTGCGCGAGGGCCGGCGCAACACCCCCGATGACCTGCAACTGGGTGCCAGCTTGCAGCATGACAACGGCACGGGCACGCTCAGCTGGGTGCACAACCTGCGCACCGAAGGCATGACCGGTACGTTCAGCGTCAACGCCTCACAAGGCAAACGCCCCGACGAAAACTCCGCGCAGACCCAGTTCCGCGACGACCAGCAAAACTGGCAGGGCGAACGTGAAGAGGTGTTCCTCAGCGACCGCCGAGCGGTGCATGCCAACGCGCGCTTGCAGTGGCGTGGCGAGCAGGGCCGCACCCTGACCCTGATGCCGTTTGTGGTGGCGTCCGATTACAGCAGCCGCAGCGACGTGACGGTGCAGCGCACCGGCACCTACTTGGTCGATGGGGTGCCCACGACCGGTACCCAGCGCAACAGCGCCACCACCCAGACCGACAGCCGGTTTGGCATGCTGCGCCTCAACGGGGTTTGGGCCCAGCGGCTGAGCAGCGACGACCGCCTCGAACTGCGCTTTGGTGTGGGGCAATCGAGCTACGACATGGCGCGCCAGACAAACGCCCGCACCAACGGCCCCTTGCTGGTCAACCGCCAAGAAACGCAGGATTTCAGCGACGACTCCTGGAACCTCACGGGCAAATGGACCCGCATCATTGGCGAAGGCCACCAGTGGGTGAGCGGCCTCGAGCTCGAAGGCGTCAAGCGCCTTGAGCGTGGCGGCAGCGCCGAGGTGGAAGACGGCGGCGATTTGCAAGCGAGCAGCCAGCGCTGGGCCATCTACACCCAGGACGAGTTCCGCATCAACCCCAATTGGTCGGCCTATGCCGGCTTGCGCCACGAAAACATCACCACCGAGGGCACGCTGGGCGATGCCCTCAAGCGCAATGAAAGCAGTGTGACCACCCCGCTGCTGCATGCCCTCTACAAACCCGACCCCAAGCGCCGCGACCAGATTCGCATGAGCCTGACGCGCAGCTACAAAACACCCACCCTGTACAACCTGATTGCGCGTTATGTGCCCTCCATTTTGGAGAACAGCGCCACCCGTCCCGACCGGGTCGGCAACCCCGACCTCAAGCCCGAACTCTCCACGGGTGTGGACGTGGCCTTTGAGCGCTACCTCGACGGGGGCGGCGTGCTCAGCGCCAATGTCTTCCACCGCCGCTTGACCGATCACATCCGCTACACCACCGGTCTGGAAACCCAGATGGTGGGCGGCGTGACCGAGCAACGCTGGGTGTCGCGCCCCACCAATGTGGGCCAGGCGTGGACGCAGGGCCTGGAACTCGAGGCCAAGTTCCGCCTGAACCAACTCTTGCCCGAGGCCCCGGCCATCGACATCCGCAGCAACGCCAGCTTCTTCCGCTCACGCGTGCTGAGCGTGCCCGGCCCCAACAACCGGCTCGACCAGCAGCCGGACATGACCGCCAACCTGGGCGCCGATTACCGTCTGCGCGGCATGCCGCTGACCCTGGGCGGCAACCTCAACTTCAACCCCGATTACGACACCCGCCGCACCGACATCCAGTGGCGCTACCAGGGCATCAAGCAGGTGGTGGACGTGTATGGCCTGTGGCGCTTCTCGCCCGCCGCCGCGCTGCGCCTGACGGTGAGCAACCTGGTTCCACGCGACCACATCACCGGCAGCACCTTCAACAACGGCACCACCCTCGAGCAGGCCCGCAACAACGACCACAACTGGCGCACCATCATGCTCCGGCTCGAACTCAAGATCTGACAGGAGACCCCCATGCCCGCCCACACCGCCGCCTGGTACGACGCGCAATACAACAACCGGGCCATGGTGCCCGACTTTGCCGATCACCTCGCGCACTGGGCAAGTGCCAGCGCGGCTGCGCGGGCACAGGGCGGGGCGCTGCTGGACCTGCCCTATGGCAGCGGCCCTGGCATGACGCTTGACGTCTTCGAGCCGCCACGCCCCAACGCCCCGGTGGCGGTGTTCATCCACGGCGGCTACTGGCGCGCGCTCGACAAATCCGATTTTTCCTTTGTGGCCCCGGCGCTGCGGGCCCAGGGCGCCTGCACCGTGGTCGTCAATTACGGCCTGTGCCCGGGCACCCCGGCGCAACCCATCGGCATTGCCGACATTGCCTTGCAAATGACGCAGGCCCTGGCCCATGTCTGGCGCCATGCGCGCGACTGGGGCGGCGACCCGGCCCGCATCCGTGTGCTGGGCCATTCGGCGGGGGGGCACCTGGCCGCCATGCTGCAAGCCTGCGACTGGCGCGCCGTGGACCCGGCGCTGCCGGCCGATCTGGTGCCGCGCGCGCTGTCCATCTCGGGCCTGTTTGATCTGCGCAGCTTGCTCGATGCGGCCTTTTTGCAAACCGATCTGCGCCTGGACATGGCCCAGGCCCGTCGCGTCTCGCCAGCCCTGTGGCCCGCGCCCTCGCGCGGTCAGCTGCTGGCGGTGGTGGGCGGCGACGAGAGCGCCGAGTTCCAGCGCCAGAATCGCCTGATCCGGCGCGCCTGGGGCGCGGCGCGTGTGCCTGTCTGCCAAAGCCTGGCGGGCCTCAATCATTTCAGCATCATGAGTGCCCTGAGCGATCCGGCCAGCCCCATGCACGGCTTGCTGGCCAAGCTGCTGCAAGACGCTTGAGGCCGGGCTTGGCGGGGTTGTGGCGCGCATGCGGCACAATCTGCAGCCCATGAAGGCGCTGCGACTCGAAGACATTCTGTTCACCCAAGGCTTTGGCACGCGCCGCGTGTGCGCGGGGCTGATTCAGCAAGGCCATGTGCGGGTGCACCAACAGGTTTGCACCGACGCCGGCGAGCGCTTTGACCCCGAGGGCTTGCTCATCGAGGTGCAGGGCCAGGTCTGGCCCTGGTGCGAGAAGGCCTATGTGATGCTGCACAAGCCCGCGGGCACCGAATGCTCGCAACGCCCCTCGGCCTGGCCCAGCGTCTACACGCTGCTGCCGGCGCCGCTGCGCCAGCGCCCCAATAAGGGCGCGGTCGATGGCGTGCAGGCGGTGGGACGGCTTGACCAGGACACCACCGGCATGCTGCTCTTGAGCGATGACGGCGCATTTCTGCACCGCATGGCCTCGCCGCGCCACCATGTGCCCAAGGTCTACGAGGTGCAAACCGCCGACCCGGTCACCCCCGCGCAGTGCGAGCGCTTGTTGGCCGGTGTGGTGCTCGACGACGATCCGCGCCCGGTGCGCGCGGCGGCCGTTCAGGCCCAGGGCCCGCATGCCCTGTCGCTGACCTTGACCGAGGGCAAGTACCACCAGGTCAAGCGCATGCTGGCCGCGGTGGGCAACCGGGTCACGGGCCTGCACCGCTCGCGCATGGGGGGCTTGGCACTGCCCGAGGACCTGGCCCCTGGGCAGTGGCGCTGGCTCACTCCGGCCGACTTGGCCCTGCTGCGCCAGAACCCGCTGGCCTGAGGCCTCAGACCGTCGCCAGCCAGTCGCAGAGCGCGGCCAGCACCGCCGCCGGCTGATCGCGCTGCGGGCTGTGGCCGCAGTCCTGCAGTTTCACCCGCCGCGTGTGCGGCGCGGCCAGGGCAATGCCATCGATTTGCGCCATGGTGCCATAGGGGTCTTGCTCGCCCTGGATGGCCAGCAGGGGCGCGTGGATTTGCGCCAGCACGCCGCGGATGTCAAAAGAGCGGAAGCCGTCGGATAACCACACATCGTTCCACTGCCAGAAGGCCCCGTCCACATCGTCATGAAACGGCGCCAGGCGCGCGCGCAGCGGCCCGTGCACAAAGGCCTCGCGCGCCTGCGCGATCGCCGCCAGCGAGATGGGCTCGACCATGATGTGCGGGGCCATCACCGCGCAGCCGGCCACCGGGTGCTGGGCGGCGTGCAAGAGGGCGATGGTGCCGCCGTCGGAGTGGCCCACGAGCACCGGTTCGCGCACCTGCGCGGCCGCCAGCAGGGCCGGCAGCACCGTCAGCGCCTCGTGGTGCATGTAGTCGGGCCGCAGGCGGCCGATGCGTTGCCCCTCGTGTTCTCGCGCCGGGCCGCGCACATCGGGCACCGGCTCGGAGCGGCCGTAGCCGCGGCGTGAATAGACCAGGCCCACACAGCCCAGCGCCTCGCACACGGCCTGCGGCCAGCCGCGCCAGAGGGCCACGCTGCCCAGCCCCTCGTGCAAAAACACCAGGGTCTGCGCGCGCCGCACCTGGGCGGGCCGCAGCCACTGCACCTCCAGCCGCTGACCGGCCACCTGCATCGTCGAGTCCATGCCGGTTTGTACCATGCAGTGCAGGGCCATGCCCGGCTCGCAAGGTGCGTGCTAAGCTCGACGCACCATGCGATTGCTGATTGATTCTTTCTGGCGCGCCGCCGCCAGCTGCCTGCACCCGCGCGTCATGCTGCTGTCGCTGCTGCCGCTCTTGATCATGGTGGTGCTGGCGCTCACGCTGGGGCAATTCTTCTGGACCGAGGCGGTGGATACCGTGCGCCAGTTTCTGGACCGCTCGCCCTGGCTGGGCACGCTGATGCAGTGGCTGGAGCAGCAGGGCTTGGGGGCCATCAAGACCGTGGCCGCGCAGCTGCTGGTGATCTTTGGCGTGACCCCGGTGCTGGTGCTGGGCACCCTCCTGGTGGTGACTTTTTTCATGACACCCTCCTTGGTGCGCTGGGTTGCCCAGCGGCGCTTTGCCCACCTGGCGCTGCGCAACCGCGACCGTTTCTGGCAAGGCATTGGGCGGGTGCTGCTGGCGGTGCTGACGGCCTTGGTGCTGATGGTGCTGAGCCTGCCGCTGTGGCTGATCCCGCCCCTGGGCCTGTTGCTGCCCGCCCTGATTGGCGGCTGGCTCACGGCCCGCTTGATGGCCGAGGACGCGCTGGCCCAGCATGCCGACGACAACGAACGCGAGACCTTGCTGCTGGCGCACCGCTGGCCCATGCTGGCCATGGGCATGCTGACCGGGGTGCTGAGCGCGGGCCCGAGCCTGCTGTGGGCCTCCACCGCCATGTTTGCCATGGCCTTTCTGGTGCTTCTGCCGCTGGCCCTGTGGGTCTACACCCTGGTGTTTGCCTTTTCCTCTCTCTGGTTCGCGCATTACGCCCTGGCCGCCCTGGCCGCGCAACGCGCCCAAGAGCGCCCATCCACCATCGATGCGGTGGCCTGAGCCCACCGCCCACTGCCTGCCATGACCTCTGCTGCCACCCACCCCATGCCTCGCTTTGGCGTCATCATCATCGGCGACGAAATCCTCTCGGGCAAGCGCGCCGACAAGCACCTGCCCAAGGTGATCGAGTTGTTGGGCGCACGCGGCCTGGCGCTGGCCTGGGCCGAATATGTGGGCGACGATCCCGAGCGCATCACCGCCACCCTGGCGCGCGCCTTTGCCAGCGCCGACATCGTGTTTTCCTGCGGCGGTATCGGGGCCACGCCCGATGACCACACCCGTCAGTGCGCGGCGCGTGCGCTGGGCCAGCCGCTGCAACTGCACCCCCTGGCCGAGGCGCGCATCCGCGAGCGCATGCAGGACGTGGCGCGCGAGCAGGGCCAGCCCTACGAGCCCGAGCGGCCCGACAACATCCACCGCCTGAACATGGGCGTGTTCCCGGCCAGCGCCCAGATCATCGAGAACCCCTACAACAAGATCCCCGGTTTCTCATGCGAGGGCGCGGGTGGGGGCATGGTGCACTTTGTGCCGGGCTTTCCCGTCATGGCCTGGCCGATGATCGAGTCGGTGCTCGACCAGCGCTATCCGCACCTGTTCCGCCGCGATGCCCACGAGGAGCGCTCGGTCATCTTGTTTGGTTCGATGGAGGCCACGCTGACCCCCCTGATGGAGCGCATCGAGGCCGAGCACCCGGGGGTGCGCGTGTTCAGCCTGCCCAGCGTCGACCACCCGCAGTGGGGGCGCCACATCGAGCTGGGCGTCAAGGGGGCGCCGGCCGACGTGGCGCGGGCCTACCAGGCCATGCGCGAGCAGCTGCTTCCCTTTGGTCTGAGCTATGGCCCTGAAATGGTGCGAACATCGTAATTGCACCAAAACGGTGCTATGATGCCGCCTGTTGTTGCACCGATGTGGTGCGTTAATGGGCGGGTTGCGCTGGCATTTTTTGGCCCGGCATTCGCCGTGGCCCGGAAAACCGGGCGCGCGCAAGGCACAATCATGGGTTGATTCAACACCGACCAGTTCGATGCCCGCGTGTGCGGGGTCTGGCATGGAACGTGCATGAAGCTCTCATCCACAACCAACCCGTTCCAACAGGAGATTTCTGATGGCCAAGACCGTCGCAGATGTGATGAAGCTGGTGAGCGACAACGAGATCAAGTTCGTTGACTATCGTTTCACCGATACCCGTGGCAAGTGGCAACACATCACCACCCCGGTGTCGCAATTCAACGAAGCCAAGTTCGAAGAAGGCCAGGCCTTTGACGGCTCGTCCATCGCGGGCTGGAAGGGCATCGAAGCCTCCGACATGCTGCTGATTCCCGACGCTGGTTCGGCCTTTGTCGACCCCTTCTTTGAAGAGCCGACCCTGGTCCTGGTGTGCGACGTGATCGAGCCCACCGACGGCAAGTCCTACGAGCGCGACCCGCGCTCGATCGCCAAGCGCGCCGAAGCCTACCTCAAGGCCACCGGCCTGGGCGACACCGCTTTCTTCGGACCGGAACCCGAGTTCTTCCTGTTCGACAGCGTGCGCTGGAGCACCGAGCCCAACCACAGCTTCTACGCCATCGACGAGTACGAGGCCCCCTGGAATTCGGGTGCCCAGCTCGAAGGCGGCAACCGTGGCCACCGTCCGCGCGTCAAGGGCGGCTACTTCCCGGTGCCCCCGATCGACAGCACGCAAGACATGCGCAGCGAAATGTCCCTGATCCTCGAATCGCTGGGCATTCCCGTTGAAGTGCACCACCACGAAGTGGCCGGCGCCGGCCAGTGCGAAATCGGCACCAAGTTCAGCACCCTCGTCGAGCGTGCCGACTGGACGCAGCTGCAGAAGTACGTGATCCAGAACGTGGCCAACGCCTACGGCAAGACCGCCACCTTCATGCCCAAGCCCTACGCTGGCGACAACGGCTCGGGCATGCACGTGCACCAGTCGGGCTGGAAAGACGGCAAGAACCTGTTTGCGGGCAGCGGTTACGCCGGCCTGTCGGAGTTCGCGCTGTACT
>JACCDS010599926.1_pt1 | contig 51405 bp, 45 predicted proteins | sample 7446441 | NCBI WGS metagenome assembly JACCDS01 (sample SAMN15323445, study PRJNA562643) | freshwater metagenome | isolation source: river surface water | place: USA:Blue River Watershed | collected 2017-08-17 | reverse complement strand
TCGACGAGAAGTTCAAGCGCTGGACGCTCAAGGACCTGCCGATCCTGCCCGACGACTTCGACGGCTCCGCCCGCCCGGGCATCCTCAAGGTCGTCATCAGCGAGCGTAACAACGGCGACCGTTTCAAGCTGCTCAAGAAGCTCCTGGCCCGCGAAGACGTCGGCACCGTCGTCAACGCCTGCGACGCCGGCCGCGAGGGCGAGCTCATCTTCCATTACATCTACCAGCTGGCTAAGTGCCGCCTGCCGGTCCGCCGCCTGTGGTTGGCCAGCATGACGAACACGGCCATCGCCGAAGCCTTCGAAAACCTCCTCCCCGAGTCGGCCAAGGCCGGCCTGCTCGGTTCCGCCATCTGCCGCTCGCAGGCCGACTGGCTGGTGGGCATGAACGGCAGCCGCTACGGCACGATCCGCATCGGCGGCGCCAAGCGCGACGTCTTCTCCGTCGGCCGCGTCCAGACCCCGACGCTCATGCTTCTCGTGAAGCGCGAGTTCGAGATCCGCAATTTCGTCCCGAAGACCTTCTGGAAGATCGAAGGCGATTTCGGCGTCACCCAAGGCGGCTATCGCGGCGCCGCCCAGGTCCCCGGCGTGACCGACCGCAAGGAAGCCGAACGCTTCTACGACGAAGCCCAGGCCCGTCAGGTCGCCGAAGAGACGCTCAGGCTCGGCGTCGGCGTCGTCTCCGACGAACGCAAGCCGAAGAAGGAAAGCGCCCCGCGCCTCTTCGACCTGACCACCCTCCAGCGCGAAGGCAACCGCCGCTTCGGCTTCTCGGCCAAGACGACCCTCGGCGTCGCCCAGGCCCTGTACGAAAAACACAAGGCCCTCACCTATCCGCGCACCGATTCTCAGTATCTCCCGGAGGACTACGTCGCCAACGCCAAGGCCGCCCTGCAGTCCCTCGAAGGCGCCCACCCTGCGGGCGTCTTCGCCAAGGAAGCCCTGCGCTCCGGCTGGGTCGACTCCGCCGGACGCCGCGTCTTCGACAACAAGAAGGTCAGCGACCACTTCGCCATCGTGCCCACCGGCACGATCCCGCACGGACTGACGGACGTCGAACAGAAGGTCTACGACCTGGTCGTGCGCCGCTTCGTCGGCGTGTTCTTCCCGATGGCTGAATTTGAGGAGACCGTCCGCACCACGACCGTCGGCTCCCATCAGTTCCGCACCACGGGCAAGGTCCTCGTCGTCGCCGGGTGGCGCGCGGTCTGGGGCCAGGAAGCCGAAGCCGAGGAAGACAAGGACAAGGAAGGCTCCGCGAGCCTTCCCGCCCTCGTCGCCGCCGACGGCTCTCCCGCGCAGGCCAAGGTCCGCGGCGTCGACGTCAAGGAAGACGCCACCAAGCCGCCGGCCCGCTACAACGAAGCCTCCCTCCTCGGGGCGATGGAGAACGCCGGCAAACTCGTCGATGACGAAGCCCTCGCCGAGGCGATGAAGGAACGCGGCCTCGGCACTCCCGCCACCCGCGCCGCCACGATCGAAGAGCTCCTCGCCAAGACCTACATCGAACGCCAGGGCAAGGAACTCGTGCCGATGGCCAAGGCCTTCCAGCTGCACCAGTTCCTCACCCAGAAGAGCAAGGGCATGTCCTTCCTCGTCGAGCCGCAGCTGACGGGCGAATGGGAATATAAGCTCAAGCAGATCGAGCACGGCGACCTGACGGCCGAAGCCTTCATTCGTGAGATCAAGGCCCAGGTGCGCGAGATGCTCGCCGGCGCGACCGACCCCGCCCCTTCCTCCGAACTAAGCCCGCAGGTCCTCTCTCCGACCGACGGTCAGCCGCTCCTCACCGACGGCGAAAAATACTTCTCCCAGGACAAGGTCGGCTCCACCGATCGTCCGAAGATGACCATCTACGCGGAGATGAACGGGCACCGCATCACGCCCGCCGAAGTCGCCGAGCTCGTCGAGAAGCGCCGCATCGGACCCTTCTCCGATTTCCGTTCGATGAAGTCGGGCAAGAATTTCACCGGCTACATCGACCTCGTCGATCCTGACACCATCAAACCCCGCGGAACCGCCGAGGAGAAGCCGCAGGAAGCGTCCGAAGGCGCCGAGCCCGCGGCCAAGCCGGCGCGCAAGGCCAAGCCCAAGGCCCCCAGCGGCAAGCTCAAGGCCGTGCTCTATTTCCCGCCCCGCGAGGGCGCCGACGGCAATCCGGACGCTTTCGACGCCGAGTGGCCGGTGCTGGGCGCCTGTCCCGTCAGCGGCCTGCCCGTGCAGCACACGCCCACGGCCGGCTACCGCGTCTGTCCGCAGAAGGCGCTCGAAGCCGGCGCGAAGAAGACCTTCAGCCTCAACGCCGAGATGCTGAAGTGCCCGCTCTCGCCCGACGACATCCGTCGCCTCCTGGGCGAAGGCAAGACGGGCTTGAAGAAGTTCGTCTCCAACCGCACCAAGCGTACTTTCGAGGCCTTCCTCGTGGCGGACAAGCAGAAGGGCTGGTGGTTCGAGTTCCCGCCGCGCAAGCCCCGCGCCGCCAAGGGCGCGACCGCCGGGAAGAAGAGCGACGAGCCTTTCTGATCAGCGTTCCCAGGACTGACGAGGGATCCGTTCGGCCGGAGCGACCTTGAGCACGATCTCCATCGTGCGGAGGCGTTCCAGGTCGTCCGGGAAGCCGTCTTCCTTGGGCTGCATCCGGCTGGTCCAGTAGTCACGATACCACCGGTAGGCCTCGGCCCTGCGCCCGTCCTCCCACGTGAGCTGGGCGCAGAGGCGCGCCGCGAACCACGGGGCGTCCGGCGCTTCGGCGGCCCGGCGATAGTAGCGGGCGGCCAGGCCGTGGTCGCCGAGCTTGATCTCCGCGAGCTGGGCGGAGATGAGCAGCAAGGGCGTCACGCTTTTGGCATGGCCGACGCCTTCGTCGAGCAACGCGATGCCCCGGCGCGCGTAGTCATGGAAGAGCCGGGTCTGGGTCTCCGTCGGCACCTTGGCGTAACCACCGCGGCGGCGGATCTCCCAATGGGCGAGGTCGAAGCCGATGGCGTAGCCGGTGTTCTCCCAGAAATAGCGGGCATGGGGGTCCAGGGCGCAGGCGGCGCGCATGAGCGCTTCGCAGCCGGCGCGGTCCTTCCGTTCCCAGAGCACATAGCTGCGGATCCAGGTCAGGTCCGCGACGACGGTGCGGAAGCCGCCGAGGATGCCCAGGAGCACGCCCTGCCCCAAGGTCGGCTCAAGCTCCCGCCGCCCGATCTCCGGGATGTTGGGGCGGATCGAGGACCAGGCCTTCTCGGCGACCTGACCGGCAAGCAGGAGCAGCGTCCCGGCGAGCAGCCATGATGGTAGCCGTCGCATCAGATCTCCCTCCGGCGGAAGGCCATGACCCCGAGGGCGAGATAGGCGACGACGTACGCAAGGCCGGAGGCCGCCACCTCCAGCGTGGCCGCGGCGGAGACGTTCGACGAGCCGAGCACGAGGGCGTCGCCCACGTTGAACTGCTGCAGGTTGGGGAGCAGCCGGGTCGTCAGCCAGAGCAAGGCGTCGTACCAGAAGGAGCCGGCGGGACGGAGCACGGCGTCCTGCGCGATCCACTGGAGCTGGCCGGCGACGACGGCCAGCGACCCCATCACCACCGTGAAGAGGAAGGTGCGGGCCGCGGCGGAGACGGCGAGGACGATGGCGATGACCACGCCGAGCCGGAGCCATTGCAGCAAGGTGAACCACGCCAGCCCGGTGAGGCTGAACGTGGCGGGCATGCGGCCCGCCTGCTCGGCGATCAGCAGGAGTTCCTGCTCGCGCGACCAGAGCACGACGCCGAGGAGTCCGCCGAGCGTGACGACGAAGACGCCCAGCATGACCCAGGCGCCCAGGAATTTGCCCAGGAGGAACTCCCATCGGCTGAGCGGCTTGGCGAGCAGCGTGAGCGCCGTCTTGTTCTCCATCTCGCTGAAGAACAGCTGGGCCGTCATCACGACCGCCAGGACCGAGCCGAAGAGGAACATCCCGCCGAAGCCGAAGTCGGCGATGAACTTCAGTTCGCCATGACCGAAGTCAAGGGCGCGGAACGCGACGGACGAGAGCACCATGGCGGCCGCCAGCATCAGCAGGAAGGCGAAGAAGCGTTGGCGGACCGCCTCGAGGAAGGTGATGCGGGCGATCCAGAAGATGCGCTGGCGGGATGCTTTCATGTCAGGCGTCACGGCTGCCGGTGACCAGCTCGCGGAAGAGGTCTTCCAAGGAGCGGCGGGGATGGGTGACGGAAGTCAGGACGGCGCCATGAGCGGCGAGCGCCGCGGCGGCCGCCTCCTGGGCGGCCGGCGTCAGGGCGTCCACCATGAGGACGTGCTGGTCACGACGGGCGAGCACTTCGTCCACCCTGCCGGCGAGGACGAGCCGGCCGCGGTCCATGATGGCCACGCGGTCGCATACCTGCTCGACCTGGCCGAGCAGGTGCGAGCAGAGGACGACCGTCTTGCCTTGGTCGCGCATGGTCCGGATCATCCGGCCGATGGCCGCGGACCCCACGGGGTCGACGCCGGCGGTGGGTTCGTCGAGGATCACGAGCTCGGGGTCGTGGACGATGGCCTGGGCCAGTCCGATGCGCTGCAGCATGCCCTTGGAATAAGTGCCGACCGGACGGTCGGCCGCCGAGGTCATGGCGGTGAGCTCGAGCGATGATTCGACGGCGGCATCGATCTCCGCCTCCCCGACGCCGCTCAGCTGGGCGCAGTAACGCACGAGTTCGCGGCCGCTGAGGAACTTGTGGAAATAAGGGGCCTCGGGCAGGAAGCCGGTCCGACGCCGGGCGCCGGGCGACGCAAACGGCTCGCCGAGGATGCGGATCTCTCCGGCGGTGGCCGATACCAGGCCCAGGACGATCTTCAGCGTCGTGCTCTTGCCGCAGCCGTTGGGACCCAGGAGTCCGAAGACCTCGCCGCGAGGAATCTCCAGGGAAAGGTCGTCGACGGCCCGGAGCTTGACCCCCCGGAGACCTACCCGGAAATCCTTCGTCAGCCGTGATACGGAGATGGCGGCGGTCATCGTCTCAGCGTGAAGTCGCGGCAGGTGCGCAAGCCCGTGAAATTACGGACCTCCTCCCCGCGGATGTGGCCGTCGAGAGCCTTGGTGACCGCCGTGGTGAAAGCGTCGACCTGCGTCTCCGCCCCCTCGGCGTGGAGGTAGACGCGGCCGTCCGGGAGGTTTTGGACGTATCCGGTGACGTCAAAGCCGCGGGCCAAAGAGAGGACTTGGGCTCGAAAACCGACCCCTTGGACGTGGCCGGCATACCAGACATCGCGATGGGAGACATGGGTTGACATGACCTTAACTTGAGGGGAATGTTCATGACTACGACCATCCCAGCAACCGCAATCCGACTATGTCCCTCCCTCTCGCCATGCTCGACGGCCCCGTTTTCTGGGCCATCCTCGCCGTAGCCCTGCTCCTTTTCGGTGGTTCGAAGATCCCCGAGCTCGCCCGCGGTCTGGGCAAGGCCAAGCGTGAATTCAAGAAGGCCTCCGAAGAGGTCGAGACCGAGATCCGCAGCGCCGCCGAGGAAGACGAGCGCCGTAAATATCGCCTGAAGCAGATCGAGGAGGAGGAACGCGCCGCCGTCCGCGCCCGGATCGAAGCCGAGGAGCGCGCGAAGCGGGCTCAGGACGGCAAGCAGAACTGATCGCCAGGGGCCGCAAGGCCCCTTCTTTTTGACCATGTTCACCGGTTTAGTGCAAGGCGCCGCGCGGGTTGTCTCCCTGGCTCCTCGCCATGGCGACGGCGCAAGGCTCACCCTTGCGCACCCTTTGCTGGCCTCCGCCAAGCCGGGTGACAGCATCGCTACGAATGGATGCTGCCTCACCGTCGTCGATCCCCAGGGGGACACGGCTTCCTTCGACCTGCTCGCGGAGACGTTGCGGCTGACCAATCTCGGCGAACTCAAGTCCGGCATGGTCGCGAACATCGAGCCCAGCCTGCTGCCCACCGACCGCCTGGGCGGACATTTCGTGACCGGGCACGTCGACTGCGTCGGCACCATCGCGTATTTCGGTCAGGTCGGCGCCGACTGGCGGCTTGACGTCTCCGTCCCGCCTGAGTTCCGACGCTACCTCGTGCGCAAGGGCTGCGTCGCCGTGGACGGCATGTCGCTCACGGTCGCGGAAGTCCTGCCGGAAGGCTTCCGCATCTGGCTGATCCCGCATACCTTGGAAGTCACGAACCTGGCCGGGCGCAAGCAAGGCGACCGCGTGAATCTGGAATCAGACCTGCTCGCCAAATACGCCGAAAAGCTTCTCGGCCGGTCCTGATCAGGCCCGGTCTTCCGAGAGGCCGTTGAGCCGTGCCTCGAGGCGGGCGGCCACCGCGGCGTCCGACTCGCCTTCCGCCGGCAACTCTTCCCTCACGAAGGTCAGGTCCACGACGGAGAAAGGCACCGGCAGGGCGAAGCGATCCCAGCTTCCCAGCCGCCAGCAGCTGCGATAACGGATGCCGAGCACGACGAAGGGCCGGCGGGCGAGTCTGGCCAGGGCGACCGCGCCTTCCTTGCATCGGTGCGCCGGCCCTTTGGGTCCGTCCGGGGTGATGCCGGCGTGCTGCCCCGCCCGCATCGCCCGGGTCAGGGTGACGAGCGCGGCGGCTCCGCGTCGATTAGAAGAACCTCGGGCGGCGGCCAGGCCCATGAGCCGGAAGAACGCCACCAGCCAGGCTCCGTCCTTGCTGGTGCTGATCAATGCGGTGACCGGACGGGTCAGGCAACGCTGGGCGATCCACGGCGCGATGAACAGTTTGTCGTGCCAAAGCAGGAGGACGTAAGGAGCTTCGCGGTCGTCGATCGCTTCGCCGTGAAGGCGGAAACGGAGCGTCGCGATCCAGGCCCGCAGGCCGAAGGCCAGAGGAGCCACCCAGAGCCAGTGATACCAGGGCACGACGACGGGTGCTTCCGGGTTCGATGGCGGTTGGTCGCTCACCTGGCCATATCATGCTCCGCCGAGGACCAGTTCAAACCTTTACGCAGGCAGGCCCAGCGCCGAACGCACCTTCGGCCGTCGCAGGAGGTGCAGCAAGGGGGGCGCGAAGAGGCCGGGTGACCGCCGTGACCAGGCCTCGACCTCGCGGGGCGTACGCCAGACCAAGGAGTCCACCTCGTGTTCGGCCAGGGTCACGGGATGCATGCCCAGGAGGAGGTAGCTGCGGACGAACTCATGGCCCAGCTCCGCGTGACAAGGGGCGTAATCGATCTCGGTCAGTCCGGCTGGCCCGACCGCTATGCCCAGTTCCTCCTGCAGTTCACGGACGGCGGCCGCGGGGTAGTCCTCGCCGGCGTCGACATGGCCGGCGCACGAGCTGCTTAGCTGGCCCGGACAGTTGTCCTTGGCGTACGACCGGCGCTGCAGGCTCAACGCGCCGTCCGGACGCAGCCAGAAGATGTGCACGGCCCGGTGCCGCAGCTTCCGACGATGGATGTCGCGGCGGAAGGCCGTGCCGATGACGTTGTCCTGATCGTCGACCACGTCGAAGACCTCGTCGGGAGACTGTCCTGGCTCGGCCGGTCTCATCGTCCCAGGTCCATGATGACGTTCCACCGTTTGCTGAGCTCACGGTCGTGCTTCTTCCAGTCAGGGTCCCAGTCCGCGAGCTGTCTCCAGAAACGGTCGGAATGGTCCATGTGACGGCGGTGGGAAAGTTCGTGGAGGATCACGTGGTCGTGGAGCGTGGGCGGCAGGAGCACCAGCCGCCAGTTCAGCGACAGGCTGCCCGAACTCGAACAGGAGCCCCAACGCGTGGTCTGGTCGCGCACGCTGACCTGAGCGACCTCGACGCCGCAGCGACGGCTGAGCCGATCGACCGCGAGGGCCAGGCCGGTCTCGGCGAGCCGGCGGACGACACGCACCGAGCCTGCCTCGGGATCGGCGGCGGGGACGACCAGCAGGGCCTTGTCTTCCGACGGTGAAAGCCGACAGGTGGCCCGTACGCCCTCCTGCATCTCGACGCCGAGCAGCCGGTCGTCCATGGTCAGCCAAGGGAATCTGCGGAGGTGGTCCGGCAGCGAAGACTGGACGGGGCGGGCCTTGGTCAGGACCTTCTCCAGCCATGGGAGGTTGTCCCGGAGGAAGGCCAGCGCGGAGGCATGGTCGGCGTGCGGAGGATAGGTCAGGATCACCTTGGGGCCCGGCTTGACGGAGAGGCGCACCCGGGTCGTGCGGTCGGACACGCGCGGCCAGACCAGGACGGGCCGCCCAGCGAGATGCACCGTGATGGGTGTCTCGGCCGGGGTCATCGTCAGGCTTGGGCGGCGCCACGTTCGCCGGCGGCGACGACTGCGCTGGTGTGGCGACGCAGCGCCGAGTCCGGATCGATGCCGGCGTCCCGGCAGGCCGCGACGAGTTCGAAAAGCCTTCTTCCGGCGTCGGCTTCCGTGAGCCCCTCGGCCTGGGCGGCCACCCCGGGCACATCGACGGTGGCGCCGACGTCGAGGGACTTCTTGCGCACCTGCTTCCAGACTTCGCGGGCGGTGAGCAGCGCGTTCAGCGAGGGCGGCAGCGACTTGAAGACGGACGGCGCCGGGCTACCTTTCTCCTTGAGCTTGATCTGCTCCCACTGCGTGACCACGGCGTCGGCCGAGCCGAGCTTGGCCCCGTCGCCGAAGACATGCGGATGGCGTCGCACCATCTTCTCGTTCACTTCGCGGGCCACGTCATCGAACGTGAATTTCCCGGTCTCGGAGGCCATCTGGGCGTGCATGACCACGTGGAACAGCAGGTCGCCGAGTTCCTCCCGCAGGTTCGCGTCATCGTTGCGGTCGATGGCCTGGACGAGTTCGGCGACCTCTTCGACCAGGCAGTCGCAGATCGTCCGGTGGGTCTGCTCGCGGTCCCAAGGGCACCCGTCCGGAGCGCGGAGTCGGGCGGTGGTCGCGATCAGAAGGTCGATGCCGGGCATGAACGCATCGAGAAGGCACGCGGGCGGAGAGTCAAAACGATTGCCAGAAGGCGGCGGAGCGTTTGGGCTGGGGACGTGGACAAGCTGACCGAAATCATGGACGCCAAGCGCCGGGAGATCGCCCCCTTCGCGCGCCCGGTCACCGACGCCGAACTGGCCGCCTTCGCCGGTCGCTGGAAGAGCCCGGGGTTCCGCCGGTCGCTCGAAGTCGTCGGCCGCCTGAGCGTCATCGCCGAGGTCAAGCGCGCCTCACCCAGCGTCGGCCAGATCAGGGCCGACGTGGACGCCGTGGCCCAGGCCAAGGCCTATGCCGACGCCGGCGCCGATTGCCTCTCGGTTCTCACGGAGACTACCTATTTCAAGGGTGAGCTCAAAGACCTCACCGATGTGGTGCGGGACCAGTCGGCCCGCCCCCGCCCCCTGCCCTGCATCCGGAAGGACTTCATGGTGCACCCCTATCAGGTGCTGGAAGCCGCCCAAGCCGGGGCCCGCTGCGTCCTCATCATCGTCCGGGGCCTGACGGACGCGGAGATCGTCCCGATCCACCGGGCCGCCAAGCTCGCGGGTCTCGACGTGCTTTTCGAGGTCCATGACGAAGCCGAGCTCGAGCGAGCCCTGCGGCACGATCCCGACATGGTGGGCGTCAACAACCGCAACCTTTCGACCTTCCAGATCGACCTCAGTTTCGCGGAACGCGTCATCCCCCACATGCCTGCCGCCGTCCTCAAGGTGGCGGAGAGCGGCATCAAGACCGCGGAGGACGCGGCCCGGATGCGCGCCGCCGGGGCCCACGCCCTGCTGGTGGGCGAATCGCTGATGCGTGCGCCCGACGTGGCGGCGCTGATGAAAGCACTCCAGCACGCATGAACGACGGGCCGCTTTCGCCCAATGAGACGCGCGACCTCCTGGCGCGTCTCTCCCACATGCCCAAGAAGTGGCTCGGGCAGAATTTCCTGGTCGACGGCAACATCGTGCGCAAGTCGCTCGAGCTCGGCGAAGTGAAGCCCGGCGACACCGTCGTCGAGGTAGGCCCTGGACTGGGCACGCTGACCCGTACGTTGCTATGCGCCGGGGCCGACCTCCATGCGGTCGAAGCCGACCGGACGATGCATTTCCATCTCACGGAAACCCTGCTCCCGCGTTTCCCGAAGACTTTCCACCTCGTCGAAGGCGACGCCGTCGACCTGCCGCGCGCCGGCCTGACCGACGCCGCCGATGGTTCCTTCAAGGTGATCGCCAACCTCCCCTACGCCATCTCCACTCCCTGGATGGAGGGCATCTGCACGGGGCCGCATCCTTCGCTGATGGTGCTGATGCTGCAGCGTGAAGCCGCCGAAAGGCTGACCGCCGAAGTCGGCACGGGACATTGGTCGGCCGTCACGGCGCAGGTGCACCTGGCCTTCGAGAAAGTCCGGGTGCATCCCGTGCCGGCCCAGTCGTTCAATCCTCCGCCCAAGGTCGACTCCTGTCTCCTCGTCCTGCGGCGCCGGACCGACGCCCGTCGCTTGAGCCCCCGCGCCCGGGAGGTCGCCCGCATGCTGTTCACGCAGCGTCGCAAGCAGGTCGGTTCGGCCGCCAAGAAGCTCTTCCCGGATGCGCCGGACGTCGCTTCCTGGCTGGCCGACCTCCCCCGATACGGGGTGACCAGCCTGGCCCGGCCGGAAACGATCCCGGCTGAAGCTTGGCTGGATCTCTGACGTGGGATTGCTTTCCGCCGCATCTCCGCTCCATATCCCCTTATGTCCGTCAAAGTAGGCCTCGTCTCCCTTGGTTGCGCCAAGAACCTCATCGACTCCGAGATCATGATCGGTCACCTGGCCAAGGCCGGGATGGCCATGACCGCCGATGCCGCCGATGCGGACGTGGTCATCGTCAACACCTGCTCCTTCATCGACGCCTCGAAGCACGAGGCGCTGGAGGCGATCTACGAGATGAGCGACGGCAAGGCGACGGCCCGCAAGCCGGGCCAGAAGCTCATCGTGGCCGGCTGCATGTCCCAGCGCTACCAAGGCGCCCTGCCCGTCGTCGAAGGCGTCAAAGGCCGCGTCGAACTCCCGAAGGTCGACGCCTTCATCGGCCTCGACCAGGTGACCAACATCGTCCCGGTCATCCATAAGGTCATGGGCGGCGACGCCGGCATGACCGAGTTCCTGGCCAAGACCACGACCTTCATCCCCGATTTCGACACGCCGCGGTTCCGGCTCACCCCGAAGCATGCGGCCTACATCAAGATCGCCGAAGGCTGCAACCACCCCTGCTCTTTCTGCATCATCCCCCGGATCCGCGGACGGCATCGCAGCCGGACGGTCGAATCCGTGGTCAAGGAAGCCCGTCAGCTGGTCGCCGAGGGCGTCAAGGAGATCAACCTGATCTCCCAGGATACCACCTATTTCGGCATGGACCGCTGGACCGACGCCCGTCCGAATCCGCGCAGCAAGGTCGACTCTTCCAAGGGCGAGTCCCTGGCCTCGCTCCTGCGTGAGCTCGACCAGATCGAAGGCGACCACTGGATCCGCCTGCTCTACACCCATCCGGCCCACTGGAGCGACGAACTCATCGAGACGATCGCGCAGTCCCGCCATGTGGTGCGTTACGTGGACATCCCCCTGCAGCATATCTCGGACCGCATGCTCGGCGCCATGCAGCGCGAGACCGACGGCGCCTACATCCGCGACCTCATCCGCCGGATGCGCGCCGGCATCCCGGACCTCGTCATCCGTACGACCTTCATCGTCGGCTTCCCGGGCGAGACCGAAGAAGACTTCGAAGAACTGCTGGCCTTCCTCGCCGAGACCAAGTTCGACCGCGTCGGCGTCTTCAAGTACTCCAAGGAGGAAGGCACCAAGGGCGCGAAGCTGGACGGGCATCTGCCCGACAAGGTCAAGGCGGAGCGCCATGAGCGCGCGATGCTCCTGCTGCAGAAGCTGTCCAAGCAGCGCGGCGAAGCCTTCGTCGGCCGCCGTCTGCGCGTGCTCGTCGAAAGTCCCGGCGTGGCCCGCAGCACCGGGGACGCGATGGAGATCGACGGCGTCGTCAAGGTCCCCAAGAAACTGCCCGTCGGCCAGTTCGCCGACGTGACGGTCACCGGCGCCGAAGAATACGACCTGCTGGCGAAGTGATCAGCCCTCCGCGTCGCGCTCGGGCGCGGCTTCGGCCGAAGCGGCCGCCGCGGGCGAGTCGCTGAGCCGGATGAGCGCGTCCAGGGAGGAGAAGTGGCGCGTCCAGTCGGTCATGTCCGGGATGTCGCCGACCACGGTCGAGAAGAGCTCCCGCTTCTCCTGCTTCAGTTCCTCGATGCGTTCTTCGACCGTGCCCGGCGCGATCATGCGGTAGATCAGGACCGGGTTCTTCTGGCCGATGCGGTGCACCCTGTCCACGGCCTGCGCCTCGACGGCCGGATTCCACCACGGGTCCATGAGGAACACGTACTCGGCGGTGTTGAGCGTGATGCCCGTGCCGCCGGCCTTGAGCGAGGCGAGGAACAGCGCCGGCCCCTTGGTTTCCTTGAACTGCTCGACGGGCGCGGAGCGGTCCTTGGTCTCGCCGGTGAGCTCGAAGATCGGCAACGACGGCAGGTCCCGGGCCAGCGCGGTCTTCACGCGCTCGAGCAACGAGACGAACTGGGAGAAGACGACGGCCTTCGAGCCGTTGGCGGCGATCTCGGAGAGCTTGGACACCAGGAGCGTCACCTTGCCGGAGTGCCCGGTCGCGCAGGCCGAATTCTCGGGCAGCAGCCCGGGGTCGCAGCATACCTGCCGCAGGCGCATCAGGAGCGTGAGGACCGAGGTGGCGTCCTTCGACAGGAGCGAAGCGAGCTCGCCGGACAGGCCGCTTCCCTGCGTGAGATGCTGGTAGAGGGCCCGCTGTTCGTGCGTGAGCGGACACGGCAGCACTACCTCCATCTTCGGCGGGATGTCGGCGGCGACGTGACGCTTCAGGCGGCGGAGGACGAAGGGCGAGACCTGCCGGCGGATCTTGCCCAAGGCGACGGAGGCGTCGCGCAGCATCAGCCGCTCGAAGGCGGCGCGCTTCCCCAGCAGTCCGGGCATCAGGAAGCGGAAGATGGTCCAGAGGTCGGTCGGTCGGTTCTCGAGGGGCGTCCCGGTGATGGCCACGCGGTGGTCGGCCTGCACCGCGAGGCAGGTCTGCGTCGTCTTCGACTCGGGGTTCTTGATGGCCTGGGCTTCGTCGAGCACGACATAGCCGAACTTCGTCCTGGGCAGGAGTTCGGCGTGCCGGCGCAGCTGGGTGTAGCTCGAGATCCAGAGCTTGGCGGCCGGATTGCGGATGAAGTCGTCGTCGGCGGTCAGCACGGCGGTGACCGCGCTCAGCTCGGGGTGGAACCGCTTGATCTCGCCGAGCCACACGGGGATGACGCTGGCCGGGCAGACGATCATGGACCTTTCTCCGGCTGGACGGGACGCCAGCAACGCCAGGACTTGGATCGTCTTGCCGAGGCCCATCTCGTCGGCGAGCAAGGGGTGGGCGCCCAGTTCGCAGAGCCGGGCGAGCCAGGACACGCCTTTGGCCTGATAGGGACGCAGGTGCGCCGGCAGGTTGTCGGGGGTGGCCGGCTCCTGCAGCAGCATGTCCTTCCACGCCTTGAGGTCTTCGTTGAGCTTCAGGGCTCCGACCGCCGCATGGTCGAACAAGGAAAGCAGGAGGTAGCGCGGCACGTCGCCGTCCTTGGTCCGCCAGTCTTCGGAGAAATCGGCGACCGCGGCGTTGTAGGCCACGACGCCCTTGCCCGGCAGGATCACCGGCCGCCCGCCGGCCTTAAGCAGCAGCTTCTGTTCGTCCGCCAGCAGCCGATGGCCGCCGGCCTTGAGCCGCCAGTTGAGGCGGAAGGTCCGGCCGTCGGCGACGGACTCGGCCTCCGCGTCCACGGCCACCTGCAGCTGTTCGTTGCGGAAGATGTTCAGGGCGTCCTCGCCCACCAGCTTGAAGCGCTTCCGCCATTCGACGAGCTCCTCCCGGACGAAGCGCTCGATCCGACCGATGTTGTCGATGGCCCAGGTGCCGGTGGCCTTGCTGTAGGCAAAGCCGGCCCGATGGGCCACCGTATTGAAGCGGAACAGGGTCTGTCGCTGCTCGTCGGAGAGCTCGTCGCCGGGCACCGCTCCGGGCCCGAAGCAGTTCCAGGCATGGCCGCCCCGCCCGGCCCAGGCTGCGGAAATCTTCAGTCCGTCGGAGTTCAGCTCAAAGGTGACCTGCAACTTGAGCGAGGCGCGCGAGCCCGACTCCTTGCGCTCCGGCTCCTTCGGGGCCGCGACGGGCGCGGCGGCCGCGGCTTCGTCGAGGGCCGGCAGTTCGTCGGCGAGCAGCTCCTCCACTTCATAGATCGACGCGACCGCGAACGGGGCGCCGTTCTCCTCTTCGGGCAAGGAAGTCCGCCACTCCAAGGCGCCCTCTTTGACCTCGATGACCGCCCTGACCGTCTGGTCTTCGGTGCGGGTCACCACCTCGGCGCTTTCGGGCCGCAGTTCGATCTGGCGGACCAGACCTTCGGTGTAGAGTCGCCGTCCTTCCTTCAGATCAGCGGGCTTGAAAGCGTCCTCCCAGTCCTCCGGCAAGGACGCGAACCATCTCTCCAGGGCTTCCGTGGAGTAGGAGCGATTGGCCGGACGCGGGGAAGACATCGACGGAACCCTATCTAACGCTTATCGTTTTAGCGTTACAACCCCCAATCTGTGACAATTTTGAGCAGGGTCTGGGCTTGTTTCCGACCGGGGGCCGCCCTAGGTTTTTGACACCTTTAAAAGCACCGCAATGAAACATCTCAGCGTCGGCAGTCGATGGAACGCGGACCTTCTCGCCACTTATCACGAACAATGGACGCGTGACCCCGCGTCGGTCGACGCCGATTGGCGCGCTTTCTTCGAGGGCTTCGAACTGGGCCTCAGCCTGCCGCCCAAGCCGGGCAAAGGCGCCGCCGCCGGCACGGGCCCCTCGGTCGACGCCCAGGCGCAATGGAAGGTCCTGGCCGCCATCCAGGCTTATCGCACCCTTGGTCACCTGCAGGCCCGCATCAACCCTCTCGCCGAGCCCTTCCCCCACTTCGAACTGACGGACAAGTTCCTGGGGCTGGACGGCATCGCCCCCGACCGCGTATTCCACACCGGTGATTTCCTCGGCGGGCAGACGCTGCCGCTGGGAGAGATCATCGCCAAGCTCAAGTCGACCTACTGCGGGCCGATCGGGGTCGAGTTCGCCCATATCCAGGACGGTGAACGCCGACGCTGGCTCCAGGAGAAAGTCGAATCGACGGGCCTCCGCCCCGCCTATGCGCCCGCCGACCGTCGTCGCTTCCTGCGGTCGATCGTCCAGGCCGAACAGTTCGAACGCTTCCTGCACAAGACCTTCGTGGGCGCCAAGCGCTTCTCCGTCGAAGGCGGCGAAGTCACCCTCGCGGCGTTCGATCAGATCATCGCGCGGGCGCCCTCGCTCGGCGTCAGCGACCTCGTGATCGGGATGGCGCATCGCGGTCGTCTCAACGTCCTGGTGAACGTCTGCGGCAAGAAGCCCGAAGTCCTCTTCGGCGCCTTCTCCGAAAACCACCTGCCCGACACCACCCACGGCGATGGCGACGTGAAATACCACCTCGGCTACGCCGGCGCCCGCACCGTCGACGGACAGGAGATCGGCGTCACCCTGGCCTACAACCCCAGCCACCTCGAGGCGGTCAACCCCGTCGTGCTCGGCCGCGCCCGCGCCTTGGTCGACCTCCAAGGCGGCGCCGACCGCGCCAAAGTCCTCCCGATCCTGGTCCACGGCGACGCGGCCTTCGCGGGTCAGGGCGTGGTCATGGAGACGTTGAACCTCGGCGCGCTGAAGGGTTACCAGGTCGGCGGCACCCTCCATCTCGTGACCAACAACCAGGTCGGCTTCACGACGAATCCCGACGAGGCCCGCTCCGGCCGCCATTGCACCGAGATCGCGAAGTTCGTCGAGGCGCCGGTCTTCCACGCCAACGGCGACGACCCGGACGCGGTCATCCTGGCCACCGAGCTCGCGCTCGAATACCGGCAGAAGTTCGCCGCCGACGCCGTCGTCGACATCGTCTGCTACCGTCGCTACGGCCACAACGAGACCGACGAGCCGGCGTTCACCCAGCCCGTGCTCTATCGGGAGATCTCCAACCATCCTTCCGTCGCGGAGCTCTATGCTTCGCGCCTGACCGAGGCCGGCTCCGCCCCCGACGGCGAGCTGATCAGCCTGCGCACCGAGTTCGACATCCTGCTGAACGCCGCCCAGGAGCGGGCGCAGGCCGCCCTCGCCTTGGAGGTCGAAGCCCGTAAGCAGAACCCGGTCGGCGTCCGCCCCTTCCGTTCCGCCTACGAGCATCACGTCGACACCGCCGCGCCGCGTGAACTGCTCGACAAGGTCGCGCCGGTCCTCTGGCAGACCCCTCCTGACTTCGCGCCCAACCCCAAGATCAAACGTCTCCTCGACGCCAAAGCCGAAGCCTACAAGGCCGGCGCGAACATCGACTGGAGCCTCGGCGAAGGACTCGCCTTCGCCTCCCTGCTGGCGGAAGGCTATCCGATCCGCATTTCCGGCCAGGACTGCGAGCGCGGGACCTTCTCCCACCGCCACGCGGTGCTGCACGATCCTTCGAACGACGCCGAATACTGCCCCCTCGGCGCCATCGCCGGCGCGGAGATCGAACTGGTGAATTCTTCGCTCTCGGAGTATGCGGTGCTCGGCTTCGATTACGGCTACTCGCTCGAGGCTCCCGACGCGCTTGTCATCTGGGAAGCCCAGTTCGGGGACTTCGCCAACGGCGCGCAGATCATGATCGACCAGTTCATCGCGTCCGCCGAATCGAAGTGGGGTCAGACCAGCGGTCTCGTGATGCTCCTTCCGCATGGCTATGAAGGACAAGGTCCGGAGCATTCCTCCGCCCGGTTGGAGCGTTTCCTGCAGCTGTGCGCCGAGAACAACCTTCAGGTCGTCCAGCCCTCCACGCCGGCCCAGCTCTTCCACGTCCTGCGACGCCAGGTGAAGTCCGAACTGCGCAAGCCCCTCGTGGTCATGACCCCGAAGAGCCTCCTGCGTCACAAGTCCTGCGTGAGCGCCTTGCAGGACCTCACGCATGGGCGTTTCCAGGCGATCCTGGGCGACGCGACCCCGGCGGCCCGGACCGAACGCCTGCTGCTCTGCTCCGGCAAGGTCTTCTACGAACTCGACGCCGAACGCGCCGCCCGCAAGGACACCACGACGACCATCTTGCGCGTCGAGCAATTCTATCCGTTCGACAAGGAGGCTTTGGTCAAGTCGTACGCCGCCGCAGGTTCGCCCCAGAAAGTCGTCTGGGTCCAGGATGAGCCTAAGAATATGGGCGCCTGGCCTTTCGTGAGCGAGCAGATCGAGGCCGCCATCGGCATCCGTCCCGCCTATGCGGGTCGCGACGCGGCGGCATCCCCTGCCGTCGGCTCATTGGCCGTCCATCGCATCGAACAGGCCGACGTCATCCGCCAAGCCTTCGGCGCCTAATACCTCACAGTAGAGGTTTTACTTGGGTAGGATTGTCCTACTACTACCCCTTTGACCCTCAAATAGAGGGCATCTATGGGTCATTTCCCCGTTGAAACAGGCCGGAATGGCTTCAATGGTTGGTCATCCTACTTTCATGGCCGTCGAAGTCAAAATACCTCCCATGGGCGAATCGATCACCGGCGGCCTATTGGCTGCTTGGTTGGTCAAATCCGGCGATGCCGTCCGCAAAGGACAGCCGCTCTTTTCCTACGAAACGGATAAAGTGACCTCCGAAGGGACGGCTGAAGTGGACGGTCAGATCACCATCACCGTCAACGCCGGCACCGACGTCGTCGTCGGACAAGTCGTCGCCACCATCGCCGCCGGTGTCGCTGGGAACGCGCCTTCCGCGCCCGCCGCCACCCCTGCCAAAGCCCCCGTCGCCGCCCCGGCTCCGATCCCGGCGGCCGCCAAACCTGCGGCTCCGGCCAAGGTCATCGCGAAATCCGGCGCCGCCGCCGAAGTCTCTCCGGCCGTCCGTCGGCTCTCCGCCGAGACCGGACTCGATCCGGCCGCCCTCGAAGGCACCGGCAAGGCCGGTCGCGTCACGAAGGGTGACATGCTCGCCGCGCTTTCCGGTCAGGCGCCCATCCGCGCCGTCGCCCCCGCGGCCGCCTCCGCCACGCCCGTGGCGCCCGCTCCCGCCGTCGTCATCCCTTCGCGCGACGGTCGCACGACGCGCAAACGCATGTCGCCGCTCCGCCGTAAGATCGCCGAGCGACTGGTCCAGGCCAAGTCCGAGACCGCGATGCTCACCACCTTCAACGAGGTGAACATGGCCCCGGTGATGGAACTCCGGAAGCGTCACGGCGAAGAATTCCTCAAGAAATACGGCGTCAAGCTCGGCTTCATGTCCTTCTTCGTGAAGGCCGCCGTCCAGGCGATGAAGGAAGTCCCGGCCATCAACGCCCAGCTCGACGGCGAAGACATCATCGAGAACCATTTCTTCGACATCGGCGTGGCCGTCGGCACGGACAAAGGCCTCATGGTCCCGGTCGTCCGTGACTGCGACCAGCTCAATTTCGCGGGGATCGAAAAGGCCATCGGCGACTTCGGCAAACGCGCCCGCGACGGCAAGATCCAGCTGCCGGAACTGCAAGGCGGCGTCTTCACGATCTCCAACGGCGGCATCTATGGTTCGATGCTCTCGACGCCGATCCTCAATCATCCGCAGGCCGCCATCATGGGCCTGCACAACATCGTCGAGCGCCCGGTCGCCGAGAACGGCCAGGTCGTCATCCGCCCGATCATGTACCTCGCCCTGTCCTACGATCACCGCCTGATCGACGGCAAGGAAGCCGTGACCTTCCTGGTCAAGGTCCGTCAATACATCGAAGACCCGCAGCGCCTGCTGTTCGGCGTCTGACCCCTCTCTCATCGCCATGTCTCAATTCGATCTCGTCGTCATCGGTTCCGGCCCTGGTGGGTACGTCGCCGCCATCAAAGCCGCCCAGCTGGGCCTCAAGGTCGCCCTCGTGGAAAAGGACACCACCTTGGGCGGCACCTGCCTCAACGTGGGCTGCATCCCCTCCAAGGCGCTGCTCCACTCCACCGAGGTCTTCCAGCATGCCCTCCATGGCAAGAAGCACGGCATCATCGGCGCCGAAAAACTCACTTTTGACGTCCCCGCGATGCTCGCCAACAAGGACAAGGTCGTCGCCCAGCTGAACATGGGCGTCGGCGCCTTGCTGAAGAAGCGCGGCGTCGAGGTCGTGCGCGGACTGGGCCGGCTGGCCAAGCCCGGACAGGTCCTGGTGCGCGGCGCCGCCGGCGACCAGACCCTCGAGACGAAGAACATCCTCATCGCCACCGGCTCGGTCCCGATCGAGCTGCCCTTCATGAAGTTCGACGGTGAGACCGTCATCTCCTCCGACCATGGCATCGCGCTGAAGTCCGTCCCCGCCAAGATGGTCGTGGTCGGCGCCGGTGCGATCGGCCTCGAACTCGGCTCGGTCTGGGCTCGCCTCGGCGCCCAGGTCACCGTCGTCGAAATGCTCCCCGGCATCGGCGGTCCGGCCTATGACGCCGACGTGGCCAAGGCCGCGCAGACGGCCTTCGAGAAGCAAGGGATCAAGTTCGAGCTCGGCGCGAAGGTCACCGGCGTCAAGAAGACCCCCGCCGGTTCGGCGCTGACCGCCGAACGCGACGGCAAGCCGCTGGAGTTTCCGGCCGACAAGATCCTCGTGGCCGTCGGCCGCAAGGCCAACACGACCGGCCTGGGCGCCCAGGAAGCCGGCCTCAAGCTCGATGAGCGCGGCCGCATCGTCATCGACGACCATTATCTGACCAACCTGCCCGGCGTCTACGCCATCGGCGACGTCGTCGTCGGCCCGATGCTCGCGCACAAGGCCGAGGAGGAAGGCGTGGCGGTCGCGGAGAACCTCGCCGGCAAGCACGGCCACGTCAATTATGGCGTCATCCCCGGCGTCATCTACACCGACCCGGAAGTCGCCTGCGTCGGACTTTCCGAAGCCGAGGCCAAGGCCAAGAACATCGAAGTCGCCGTCGGCAAGTTCCAGCTCGCCGGCAACGGCCGGGCCATCGCCTCGGATTGCACCTCCGGTTTCGTCAAGGTGGTCGCCTGCGCGAAGACCGACAAGCTGCTGGGCGTCCAGATGGTCGCCAAGGGCGCCTCGGAGATGATCGCCGCGGCCTGCGCCCACATGGAATACGGCGGCAGCGCCGAAGACGTGGCCCGTACCTGCTTCGCCCACCCGACCGTGAGCGAATCGTTCAAGGAAGCCGCGATGGCCGTCAGCAAGTCGAGCATCCACTCGCTCTGAAGACAGTCCCCATTCGTCCGAAAAGGGTGCGAACAGCACCCTTTTCTTGTTTGCAGAGGTCCGTACGACAACCGACCCGGCAGGGATGTCTCGTGAAAAAAGGGGCCAGGCTTGCCACGGCACACGGGAGAACTGACTGCCGTTGCTTCCTTCCGGATCTGGCGGGGTTCGTCGGTCACCCGTTGCATGGGGCCTGGCTTACCTATCTTTATGCCCGCCCAATCCATTCTTTTCAATCCCCAACTTAACCCCTAATTGTCCCTCTTTCCGATGGCTGAAATCCCCAAATCATATGACCCCCAGGGCGTGGAGCAGCGCTGGTACGACCGCTGGGTCGAGTCAGGTTGCTTCCGCGGCAAGGTGGATCCCTCCCGCGAGTCCTTCGCCGTGATGATCCCGCCCCCCAACGTCACCGGGGTGCTGCACATGGGGCACCTGCTGAACAACACCCTGCAGGACATCATGGTCCGCCGCGCCCGTCAGGAAGGAAAGTCGGCCCTCTGGCTGCCAGGCACGGACCACGCGGGGATCGCCACGCAATCCCGCGTCGAAAAGGAACTCCGTCAGAAGGAAGGCAAGACGCGGCACGACCTCGGCCGCGAGAAGTTCATCCAGGTCGCGTCCGAGTGGCGTGACAAGCACGGCGGCATCATCCTCGGACAGCTGCGCAAGCTGGGCGCCTCCTGCGACTGGGACCGGACCGTCCACACGCTCGACGCGGGTTACTCGCAGGCCGTGCTCCAGACTTTCGTGACGCTCTATGAGCGCGGCTACGTCTACCGCGGCAAGCGGATGGTGAACTGGTGCCCGGTCTCCCAGACCGGCCTCTCCGACGAAGAAGTGATCATGAAGCCTTCCAAGGGCTCGCTGTATCGCATGCGCTACGAGGTCGCCGAGCTCCCCGGCACTTTCTTGGAAATCTCCACCACCCGCCCGGAGACCATCCCCGGCGACGCCGCCGTGGCGGTGCATCCGGACGACGAACGCTACAAGCACCTCATCGGCAAGCATGTCTGGCGGCCCTTCCCTCGCGCCCAGATCCCGATCGTCGGCGACCAGGCCGTCGAGAAGGAATTCGGCACGGGCGTCCTGAAGGTCACCCCCGCCCATGACCGGACCGACTTCGACATCGGCAAGCGACACTCCCTGCCGGTGATCGATGTCATGAACCCCGACGGGACGATGAACGCCGAAGCCGGACCGTTGGCCGGTCTGGAGCGTTTCAAGGCCCGCGCCGCCGCCGAAAAGCTGCTCGAAGAACTCGGCGCCCTGGTGAAGACCGAACCTTACGAGAACACCGTCGGTTTCTCCGAGCGCGCTGACGTCCCGATCGAGCCGCGGCTCAGCGAGCAGTGGTTCATCCGCTATCCGAAGGTCGAAGAGGCCAAGCGGGCCGTCACCGCCGGCATCATCCGTTTCCACCCCGAGCGCTGGACCAAGACCTACCTTCACTGGCTGGAAAACATCCAGGATTGGTGCGTCAGCCGGCAGCTCTGGTGGGGTCACCGCATCCCCGTCTGGTATCGCCGCGGCGCGGACCGCAACGACCCCGCCAACCGTCATGTCTCGCTGACGCCTCCCGCCGACCCCGCGAACTGGGAACAGGATGCCGACGTCCTCGACACCTGGGCCTCCTCCTGGCTCTGGTGCCTCGCGACCATCGGCTGGCGCAAGCCGGGCGAGACGACCGAGGAACTCAAGCACTGGTACCCGACGGGCGCCTTGGCGACCGGTCCGGACATCATCTTCCTCTGGGTAGCCCGCATGATCATCGCCGGACTTGAACTCCATGGCCCGGAGAAGAAGACGCTCACCGACGACGAGATCCGCCAGCGCATCCCCTTCCGCCGCGTCTACTTCAACGGCATCATCCGCGACAAGCTCGGCCGCAAGATGTCGAAGTCGCTGGGCAACTCGCCCGAGCCGCTCGACCTCATCGCCAAGTTCGGCGCCGACGGCCTCCGCTTCGGCCTGCTGTCCATCGCCCCCAAGGGACAGGACATCCTCTTCGACGAAGACCGCGTCGGCCAGGGGCGCAACTTCTGCAACAAGCTCTGGAACGCCGCGCGCTTCCGGCAGATGTCCGGGCCGATGGCCGACAACTCCTCCCTCGCCGCCGTCGTCGGTCGTCTGCGCGCGACGCAGCTCGACGATGATGACTTCGCGATCCTCCAGGGGCTGGCCGAGCTCACCGACAGCACCGCCAAGAGCCTCGAAGACCACGAGTTCACGGCCTACGCCCAAGGACTGTACGCCTTCTTCTGGGGCGACTTCTGCGACTGGTACGTCGAAGCCTCCAAGGCCCGCCTCAAGGATCCCGCCCTGGTCGAGAACTGCCTCGCGGTGCAGGACCTCGTCCTCCGGCAGTTCCTCCTGCTGCTCCATCCGGTGGCGCCCTTCATCTCCGAGGAGCTCTGGCACCTGCTGGGTTACGGCTCCGAGCAGGATTTCATCCAGCACCACCACACCGGCTCCGGTGGCGACCTCCTCCGCGTGCTGCGCGAGCACGGCATCAAGCTGAGCGCTTCCAAGGTCGCGGACGTGGCCCTGCTCCGCGAATTCGTGGCCACGGTGCGCGGACTCAAGTCCCAGGCCAATCAGGCCACGCGACGTGACGCCGTCATCACCGTCGTCGCCAAGGACGCCGCCGCCCGCAAGCTCATCGAAGCCAACCGGGAGAAACTGGCCGGCCTCGCCGGCTTGGCCGAGATCGCTTTCGCCGCGGATGCGGGCGGCCGCACGGGCGCCCTGACCTCCCTGGGGGTCGTCCTCCTGGAACTCTCCGGCAACGTCGACGTCGCGGCCGAAAAAGTCCGCCTGACCAAGGAGCTCGCGAAGCTCGAACAGGCGGTCGCCGCGGGCGAAGCCAAGCTGGGCAACGAAGTGTTCGTCTCCAAGGCCCCGGCCAAGATCCTCGAAGGCGCGCGCAACCAGCTCGCCGAAGCCAAAGCCAAGCGCGACGAAATCGCCCGCATGCTGGCCAGTCTCGGCTGAGCCGTGGGTCACCCGGCGCGACCCACCGATACCGACACCAGCGCCGGCCCCCTCTCTCCGATGATCGTCCTCAACCCCCACGCCCGCCTCACCGTCCCCGACGGCGCGCAGGGCATGGCGGCGTTGACGCGGACGACCCATCTCGGCATCGGGGCCCATCCGGATGACCTGGAGTTCATGGCCTTCCACGGCATCCTGGCGTGCTATGACCGGCCTGACCGATGGTTCGGCGGCGTCACCGTCACCGACGGGCGCGGGAGCGTCCGGGCCGGGCGGTTCGCGGAATGGTCCGACGAACAGTTGGTCGCGGAGCGTAGCCGGGAGCAGGAAACCGCCGCGCGGATCGGACAGTATGGTTACGTCGCCCAGCTTGGCTTCGCCAGCGACATGGTCCGCGATCCGCTGCAGACCGCGGTCCGCGACGACCTTCGCCGGCTGCTGGAGGCCAGCCGTCCCGAGGTGGTCTACCTTCACAATCTCGCGGACAAGCATGACACCCACGTGGCCTGCGCCTTGCGCGCGTTGGAAGCCATGCGCGAGCTTCCGCCCGGACTCCGCCCCCGGCAGGTCCTCGGCTGCGAGGTCTGGCGCAGTTTGGACTGGGTGTTGGACGGAGAAAGGGTCGCCTTGCCCGTCTCCGCCCGCCCGGAACTCGCCCAGAGCCTGAATCAGGTCTACGCCACGCAGATCGCCGGAGGAAAACGCTACGACCTGGCGGTGGTAGGCCGCCGCGCCGCCAACGCCACCTTCGACGACCCCAGGTCGACCGATCAGGAAACCGCGGTCCAGTGGGCCATGGACCTGACCCCGTTGGTCCGTGACGCATCCCTCGACCCTCTCGCCTTCGTCGCCGGATACATCGAACGACTCAAGGACGACGTCACCGCCCGCCTCCGCCTTTTACGATGACCATGAAACCCACCCTCCTCGTCCTCGCCGCCGGCATGGGAAGCCGCTACGGCGGCCTCAAGCAGATCGATCCCATGGGGCCTTCCGGTGAGACCATCCTCGATTATTCGGTCTTCGACGCCATGCGGGCCGGCTTCGGCAAGGTCGTCTTCATCATCAGGCCCGACTTCGAGAAAGACTTCCGCGAGCGGATCGCCGCCAAGTTCGCGGGCCGGATCGAGGTAGGCTTCGCCTTCCAGACCATCGACCGGTTGCCGGCTGGTTTCACCGTGCCCGCAGGGCGCGAAAAGCCCTGGGGGACGACCCACGCCATCCTATGCGCCCGTGACGCCGTCCAGACCCCTTTCGCCGTCATCAATGCCGATGACTTCTACGGTCGCGATTCCTATGCCGTACTGGCGGAAGACCTGCGCCGCATGGACCCCGCTTCCACCGACTACTCGATGGTGGGCTTCACGCTGAAGAACACCCTCTCCGACCATGGCACCGTCGCCCGCGGGGTCTGCCGGACCGATGACCGGCAGCTCCTCACCGACATCCAGGAACTCACCAAGATCGGCCGCCTGGCGGTCGGCGCGGAACATCGCGGCGACGACGGCGTGGTCGTCTCGCTGACCGGCGAAGAGCCGGTCTCGATGAACATGTGGGGTTTCACGCCCGCCCTCTTCGGCCAGCTGGAAGCAGACTTCCATGCTTTCCTGACCGCCCGCGGCCAGGAGATGAAAAGCGAGGCCTACATCCCGCTCTCGGTCGGCAACCTGATCCGTTCGGGTCAGGCGACCTGCCGCGTCCTGCGCACCACCTCGGCCTGGTTCGGCGTGACTTATCGCGAAGACAAGCCCGTGGTCCAAGCCAGCATCCTGGCGCAGGTCCGGACGGGGGCCTACCCCGCCGACCTCTGGTCCTGAGATGCGGACTGACCCCTCCGAAGCCCTGCGCATCGCCCGCGAGTTCTCGCTCGGCGGCGACGTGGTCTCGGTCGAGCCCTTCGGCGGCGGTCACATCAATGATACCTTCAGGATCGGGGTGGAGCGCGCGGGACAGCGTCGACGCCACATCCTACAGCGGATCAACGACCACGTTTTCCCCGAGCCCGACCGGCTCATGGAGAACATGGAGAGGATCTGCGCCCATGCGCGTTCCAAGCTCGTGCGGCCGGGAGAGCAGGCGGCCCTCCGCGCCCTCCGCCTCATCCCGGCGGCCGACGGCCGTAACTGGTTGGTCGACGCGGCGGGAGGCCGTTGGCGCTGCCTGGATTATCTCGAGGGGACGACCGGATTCGACGTCGTCGCCTCGCCGGCGCAGGCATACCAGGCCGCCCGGGCCTTCGGCGGTTTCCAGGCCATGCTCGCGGACCTGCCCGGCGGACGACTGCACGAGACGATACCGGATTTCCACCACACCCCGAAGCGCTACGCCCGTTTCCTCGCCGCGGTGGAACGCGACGCCATGGGGCGTGTGGCGGGCAGCGGTCCCGAGATCGCCTTCGCGCTCGCCCGGGCGACGGAAGTCTCGGCGATCACCGACGCCTTGGCTGACGGCTCCCTTCCGGAGCGGGTCACGCATAACGACGCGAAACTCGGCAACGTCCTCCTCGACGACGTCACGCATGAGGCCGTGTGCGTCATCGACCTCGACACGGTGATGCCGGGCTCGGTCCTTTATGATTTCGGCGACCTGGTGCGGACCTCGGCTTCGGCGGCCAAGGAGGACGAACAGGACCTTGCCCAGGTGAGCCTGCGCATGCCGATGTTCGAGGCTCTCGTCCAAGGCTACCTTTCTTCGGCCGGAGGTTTCCTGACCTCCCGGGAGAGAGCGTTGCTGCCTTTCGCCGGCAAGCTGATCACGTTCGAGACCGGCCTGCGCTTCCTCACCGACTGGCTCGAAGGCGACCGCTATTTCAAGACCCATCGTCCGGGGCACAACCTGGACCGCGCCCGCAATCAGTTCCGGCTCGTGGCCTCGATCGAAGCGCAGCTGGCCGCCATGCAGGAGGTCGTCGCCCGAGCATGAGCCGCCGTGTCCTCATCACCGGCGGCGCCGGCTTCATCGGTTCGCATCTCGCCCGCTACTTCGCGGACATGGGCGAGGTGACCGTCCTGGACGACCTCCGCACCGGGCACGCCCGCAACCTGGATGGCGTGGCCTGCCGCTTCGTGCGGGGCTCCATCCTGGACGACGTCGCCCTGCGTGAGGCGGTCAACGGGGCCACGGAGGTCTATCATCTGGCGGCCATGGTGTCGGTGCCCGAGTCGGTGGCCAAGCCCGCCGAGTGCGCGGAGCTGAACACCGAGGGCACGCGCCGCGTGCTGGCCGCGGCCCAGGTCGCGGGCGCCCGCAAGGTGGTGCTCGCCTCCTCCGCCGCGATCTACGGGGACAATCCGACGGTGCCCAAATTCGAAACCATGGCACCGGAGCCGAAGTCTCCGTATGCGGAGACCAAGCTCGCCGGCGAACGCCTGCTCGAAGCGTATCGCATCTCCCACGGAATCGGGACCACCAGCCTGCGCTTCTTCAACGTCTTCGGACCGCGGCAGGATCCGCGCTCAGCCTATGCCGCGGCGGTCCCGATCTTCATCGCCAAGGCCCTCCGGGGCGAACCGATCGGCATCCATGGCGACGGCGGTCAGACCCGTGACTTCGTGCACGTCGCGGACATCGTCGGCGCGCTCGCCCACGCTGGGGCGTCGGCCGAGATGCACGGGACCTACAACGTCGGTTATGGCCGGAGTCAGACCATCTTGGAGCTGGCCCGGGAGATCCTCCGGCTCACGGGCTCGCGCTCGCGCATCGAGCACCTGCCGCCGAGGGCCGGGGACGTCCGGGACTCGCTGGCATCCAATGAACGCCTGCTGGCGTCGGGTTGGCGGCCACGGTCCTCCGTCGCGCTCGGACTAGCCGAGACGATCGAATACTTCCGAGGCCTCAAGGCGTGACGACCAATGTCGCGCGCAGGAGCTCTTCCTGGCCGTCGTTCAGATTGAGCCAGAAGTCATACTTGCCCGGGGGCGGCAGACGTAGCCGGAAGGCCAAGGTCGGGTCCTCCGCGTGCTCGCCGCCTTCGAGGGTCGGATGCATGTGCGCATAGCCGGCGTCAGGTCGGTCGACGGAGAAGACGACCGCATGACCCAGCGACCCCATGATGGGCTTCAGACGCAGTTTCTTGCCGTCTTGTCCGGCCAGGCGGAGCCTGATCATCGCGGAAGAACCGGTCTTGGTCGTCGAGGCGGTCAGTTCCACGACGCGATTGCGCGGAACGACGGCGGCCGGCGGCGCGGCGGCCGTGAAAGCCGGGGCGACCTCCGCCTCGGCGAGCATCGTGCGGGAAGTGCGCACGTCGCTGAAGTCGACATACGCACGCAAGCCGACGCCACGGAGCTGAGGAGGTAGCTCGAACCGCCAGGAGCCGTCGGCGGCGGGCTGAGGATGCAGGTGAGCGTATAGCCGATCCCCTGCGGCTTGTCGCAGGTGCAGGTGCACGCGTTGGGTGTGGGAGATCGCCACCTCGTGCGAGTAGTAAGGGTGGCCGTCGTCCTTGAGCAGCTTCACTTCGCCGGACTTTCCGTCCGCGTCCAGGACCACCTTCAGTTCCACCGGAAAGCGGAGCCCCTTGGGGGAGTAGAAGTTCGCCTCTTCGTTGAGGCCGCAGAATTCGAGCCCGTCGACGACCACCGGCTGATGGTCGGCATGCAGGAAAGTGCATTGGGTGTCGGGCAAGGCGCGCAGGCCGAAGTAACCCAGGACCGCGACGCCCGTGATGACCCCGACCTGCCGGAGGTCCGTCATCAGCGGCGGGCCCCGGCGCCCCCCTCCAGGGCGATCAACCGGCGGGCGACATCATCCGGATCGAAGGAGGCGCCTTCGTTGCGGTAGGCGATCCGTCCTTCCGGGGTGATCACGATGAGCGCGGCGTTATGCACGATGGTGCCGTCGTCACGCAACGTCTGGATGCCATAATGACGCATCAGGTCCTTGATCTGACCGGCGTCGCCGGTGAGGAAGCGGTGCCGGGCATGATCGATGCCATAACCGTCGGCATAAGCGCGCAGCCGCCCCGGGGTGTCGGTCTCAGGGTCGAAGGTGATCGTCACCAGGCGGACGCCCGCGGCCGCGGGGTCCTTGGCGAGCCGGTCCCCGAGCGACTTCATGCAGGCGGTCGCGGCCGGACACATCCGGGCGACCCGGCAGCTCGTGAAGACGAAATTCAGGGCGAGCGCATGACCAAGGAAATCTTTCTTCAGGACGAGCCTGCCGTCCTGATCCCAGAGCGCCATGTTCGGCATGAGTTCGTTAGGCATGCGGGTGACCACCCGGCCCTTGTCGACCGTCTCCCGCCGGAGGACGTCGGTGACCTCAGCCACCCGCCGCAATTCTTCCTCATCCGCCGAAACGACCCGTCCGACCGTGGGGATGGAGCCATCTTGGACCGGCAAGACCTCATAGCGGATCCGACGTCCCGCCCAGCCGACTTGGACGTCGCCTGGCATGAACTGACGTCCGACCTGTTCGCCGACAGAGGTGCGGATGAGGGCCTTGCCCTCCGGGGTGACCGACAGCACCACGCCGGACTCCTGGGCGGCCGGCAAGGACGCCGCGAAGAGGAAGGACAAGGCGGCGATGAGAGAGGACATGGGGTTCAGAGAAGTTCTCCGGAAGGACCGAGCATCAGTTCCGTCATGCCGTGACGCACGCCACGGTAGGAGAGCTGGAAGGCTTCGGCACCCGTCAAATCTGCCAGGACTCCCAAGGTAATCAAGGCGGCCGGCATGATATCGGCGCGCTCCCGGGGGACGCCCGGGACCTTACGCCGCGCCTCGAGGTCGAGCGCGCACAACCGATCCCGCAATTCGCGGATACGGAGCATGGGCAGGCGCCCGCCGACCGGCGCCTCGCCGATGGCTTCGAGATGACCGGCGACGGTGGCGAAGGCGCCCCCGGCTCCGACGATCAGGAAATTCTCGGCGGCCTTGGGGGGTACGACGGAGGCCAGCATGCCCAAGATGTGGGTACGGACGGAGACCTGGTCTAATTCATCGACCGCTCCGAGGCCGCCGCGGAGAAAACCATGGGTCAGGCGGACAGACCCCAGCGGAAAGCTGCGCGCGAGGACGCAACGATCGCCGCGTAAGGCTGAGACTTCCAGGCTGCCACCGCCCAGGTCGAAGGCGAGGATGTCGGCGTAGCCGGCATAAGACGGGTCGGAGCGCACGCCGGCCGCGGCCAACCGTGCTTCCACCTCGCCGGAGACGATCGTCAGCGGCACGCCCGTCCCGGCCAGCACCCTGGCGGCGAAGTCGGCGCGATTGGCGCACTCCCGGACCGCGCTGGTTCCGAGCACGTTGCAGCGGGTGGCCCCGTGCGTGCGCGCGAAAGCCAGCAGGCGGCCCACGGCGGCCACGGCGGCCGTCATCGATTCCGCCGTGAGCGGATCGGAAGGATGCGACTCGGAGTGCAGGCGGACATCCTCGCTGGCCCTGGCCAGCTCGCGTCGGCCGGCGGCCTCGACGACGGAGACTTTGATGGAATTCGACCCTACGTCGACGACGGCGATGACGGACATGTTCAGTAAAGAAGCTGGGCTTTCAGGCCGCCGATGAGGTGCATCCCATCCTGCATTTCGAATTCACGGGTTCGGGCGGCCAGATAATACGATAGCGACCAGTCGGCATGCTGATAGGAAAAGCCGACGGAGGTCTGGAGCACGATGGGCTCGCGGGAGACCGCCTGAGAATCGCGGAAATTCGTGCCGTCGGTGGCGTAGTTTCGCGCCACGACCTCGACCTGGCCGTCCGCGAAGAACCAGTAAGACGTCCGGGCCTGACCGGCGCCGCGTAAGTTCGCCACAGGATCATAGGACGTCGAATGACGGAGGAAGGTCTGCCCCCAGGAACGGTTCAATCCATCCCCCCGACGCAACTGTCCGCCGAGCAGGAACTGGGTGCGCATCGTGCCGAGCATCAGGCCGGAGCGCGCGATCAGGTCCCAGTGGTCCGACTCCGGTCCGTCCAGGTCGAACCGCCGGCGAAGTTCCACGTCCACGTTCATCAGGATTTCGTCGGGCAATTGCGTGCCCCAGCCGACGGCCTGGGCGGTCCCGATCAGCTGGTGGAACTTGTTCTGGACCGTTTCTCCTCCCGCGGAGGGACCGATCACGCCGAGCTTGGCCTCGAGGGCGAAGAAGACGTCCCGACGGCCGCCGCGTTCGAACACACGCCCGAAGCCCGCTCCCAGATAAAGCGCCCCGGAGTAAGGCAGGTCGGTATACGGCGGCAGCACCGAAGGCGGGTTGACCGTGTCGCTCGGCGTGTTGATTTCCTGCGCGATGGAGAAAAAGATGTCGTCCGGCCGGTTGATCGCCACCTTCAGTCCCTGCGTGTAATAACGATCCTTGTTCCCGGGCGTGAATTTGTCGTTCTCCTCGGTCACCGAGACGCTCCAAGGCAGGACCTCCTCCGCATGGACCCATGCCGTCCCGACGACGCTGCAGCCGAGGAGGAAGAAGGGAGTCAGATTGCTGCGGATGGTCATTGCCGAACCCCCAGCAAAGCATCCGTCCGCCGAACCGACAACGCCTTTCTGACTTGTGAACGGAGCCACGCCCAAGTATCTGACCATCAGGATGTCCCACGCGCCCACAGCTTCGCCGTTCGCCCGGGCGGAAGTCCAGGCGGATGGCTCGACCCTCGTCACCGTCGGCGGGTGCTGGCAGGCGGACCAAGGCCTGCCGGTCGTCTCGGTCAGGGGCGAACGTATCAGGGTCGTGGCCGAAGATCTCGGGCGCTTTGATTCCTCCCTTCCAGCCTGGTTGTACGCAAACTTCCGTAACGCACGAGGGCTCGACCTCACCGCCCTGCCCTCAAGGCTGCAATCCCTGGTCAACATGGCCGAGAAGGCCTCCGGCGCAACGCAGTCCACGGCGTCGGCCGACGTGCTGGAGCGCTTCGGCACGTGGGGCGTGGAAAGCACTTCATCCTGGGCGCGGGCTCTCGCCCACGTGGGCCGCACCGCCTACGGCTTCTGCCGCCTGCTGACCGGCCGGGCCAAGGTCAATTGGGCGGATTTCACCCTTCAGCTCCAGACCGCGGGAGTCGACGCCCTGCCCATCGTCGCGCTGCTCGGCTTCCTGACCGGGCTGATCATGGCTTACGTCGGCCTGATCCAACTGCGTCAGGTCGGCGCCACCGTCTACGTGGCCAACCTCGTCTCCTTGGCCATGACCCGCGAGATGGGAGCGCTGATGACGGGCGTCATCGCCTGCGGCCGCACTTCGACGGCCTTCGCGTCCCAGCTCGGCAGCATGAACGTCAGCCAGGAGACCGACGCGCTCCGGGCCCTCGGCTTGGAGCCGGTCGAATACCTCGCGTTGCCACGCATCCTGGCCGTGACGCTGATGGTGCCGCTGCTCGCGGTGTTCGCCGCCTTCATCGGGGTCTTCGGCGGCATGGTGGTCGCGTGCGCCGGAGATCTCAGCGTGGAGCAATATCTCACCCAGGCCGTGCGGGCGATCACCTTCAAGAGCTTCCTCGTCGGCGTCATCAAGGCCACCGCCTTCGGTTTCATCGCGGCCTGGGCCGGCTGCTACCGCGGCGCCGTGGCGAGACGCTCCGCCCTCGGCGTCGGCGAAGCCGCGACCTCGGCCGCCGTGCTCGGCATCACGTTCATCGTGATTTCGGACGCGTTGTTCGCGGTCATCTTCAATCTTTTCAACCTGTGAGCGCCCCCGCCGACATCCTCGTCTGCCAGGATCTCGCCATCGGTCACGACGGGCGCGTCATCATGGACCGGCTGAACTTCGCCCTTCCGGCGGGTCGCATCCTCGCGGTGATCGGACCGAGCGGCTGCGGCAAGAGCACCCTCATGCGCGCGCTCGGCGGGCTCGATGAACCGATGGCCGGACGGACCACGCTGATGGGCCTGGACCTCGCGACGGCGGAAGGCGCCGAACGTCAGTCCATCCTCCGCCGCACCGGCTTCCTGTTCCAAGGCTCGGCATTGTTCTCCTCCCTGACGCTGCGGGAGAACGTCGAGATGCCCATGCGGGAATTCCTCGGCTGCCCGGCCAAGGAGATACGTCAGCTCGCCGAGTACAAGCTCGCCCTCGTGGGCCTCGCCGACGCCATGGAGAAACTCCCCTCCGAGATCAGCGGCGGCATGGCCAAGCGGGCGGGCATCGCCCGGGCCATGGCGCTGGATCCGGAGGTCATCTTCCTTGATGAGCCGAGCGCCGGCCTCGATCCGGTCAGTTCCGGGAGGTTGGACGAGCTCATCCTGCGCCTGCGTGAGGCCTTCGGCACCACGGTCGTCCTCGTCAGCCATGAGGTCCCCAGTATCCTAAGGACGGCGGACCTGTGCGTCTACCTGGACCCCGAAACCGGCACCCTGGGCGGCTATGGTCCGCCGAAAGACTTCCTTCAGGCTGGCAAATCCCCCAAGGTACACGCCTTCTTCACTCAGGCCAAATTCGACTGAGCATGCGCCGTTCCGCCAACATGACATTGATCGGGGCCTTCGTGGCCGGAGGCATCATGCTCATCATCGCCGCCGTGGTGCTCCTCGGGGCCGGCTCCTTCACCGGCGCCAAGCCCGAAGCCATCGCTTATTTCGATGATTCCGTGAGCGGGCTCGACATCGGGGCGCCGGTCAAGTTCCGCGGCGTCACCATCGGCAAGGTCAGCCAGGTGCTCCTGCGCACCTCAGGCCAGTCGGCGAGCGACAACGCGGTCCCGGTGGTGCTCGAATTCGCCCCTGACCTCCTGACCCGACGAGGCCTGGACCAGGCCCTCCTCCAAAGGCAGGGCCTCCGTGGCTCGATCGAGAAAGGCCTGCGGGCGAAGCTGCAGCAGCAATCGGTGATCACGGGGGTGCTCTTCGTCGAATTGGATTATTTCCCCGAGTCCGCCTACCGGCTCCACGACCCAGCCGGCGCGCTGCCCGAGATCCCCACCCAGCCCTCGAACCTCGGCGCCTTGACGCGGGCCGTGTCGCAGACGCTCGACCAGCTCAGCCGCATCGACTTCATCGCCATCACGAAGAAGTTCGACTCCATCCTCGCGCGCATCGACCAAGGAGCCTCCCAGATCGAGTTCGGCAAGATCAACGGCAACCTCGTGGAGGCCTCCGCCAACATCTCCCGGCTGACGGGCGACCCTGCGCTCAAGACCGCGGTGGCCGACTTTTCCGCCGCGATGCGGGGCGTGGACGCCTTGGTGCGCCGGTTGAGCGGCAAGGTCGACCCCGTGGCGGACGATCTTCGCGCCATGGCCGCCGCCGGACGCGCCGCGCTCGACCGACTCAACGAGACCGCCGACCACCTGAGGGTCCTCACCAAGCCCGGATCGCCCGCCCGGCGCGACCTCGATCAGGCGATGTCGGACGTCTCGGAGGCGGCGCAGGCCATCCGTTCGCTGGCTGACTTCCTGGAACGCAACCCTGAGACGATCATCCAAGGGCGCAACCGCGCCCCCATCAAGGAGTCCGCGCCAGCGGCCGACGGCAAATGATGAGATTGCTCACAGGGCTGGCCTTGGGCTGCGGACTCGTCGGCTGCATCGTCTTCGATCGTCGCAGCGAACCCGTCACCCTCCATCAGTTCGGCGCGCCGACGACCGCCGCCAGCCGGACCTCTCCGGTGGTGTTCATCCCGCGCACCGTGATCCCGGCAGGCCTGCGCCGCGCCAACATCGTCCTCCTTGACGACATGGGACGGGCCCGCCTCGACGACAATCATCGTTGGCTCGCGCCGCTGGACCGCGCCTTCTCCGAGGCCGTCGGCCGTCATCTGACGCATCTCACCGGCCTGCCCGTCACGGCGCAGGCTCCGGCCGGCCAGCACGGCGTGCTCCTCCTCACGCTCGACAAGATGGAGGTCGCCCCGGCGGCCGAGGCCGAGAAGCCGCTCTTCGCCCTTCCGGGCGGCGCGCGTCCGGCCGACGCCGTGATGCAGGTCACGGCACGATGGGAAAAGTCCGACGGCTCGCCGTTGTCCATGCGCGTCCATGCCCGTCGGCGCCTCCTGAAGGATTCCTCCGCGGACGCTTTCGTACGGGCCCAATCGGCCAATCTCGCGGAAATCTGCGCCGAAATCGCCGCCACCTTGCCCGCCTTGACCCCATGACCACTCCTCCCGCCCCCCGCCCCAACGGCTTCTCCGAAGCCACCGGCGAGATCTGCTACGACCTCCCTTCGGCCTATGTGCCGCACCCGGCCACCGGCCTGCTGCACCTTCCTCGTTTCCTCGCCAAGATCCGCAAGCATCTCCGGGGCGAGCTCCCCAAGTCGTACCAACGCAATTTCTGCAAAGGCTTCGACCGCTTCCTCTGCCTGCATCTCGCCGTCGACCCCGAGCAGGTGATCGCCTGCGTGCGCGAAGCCCGCGACGAGGCCGACCTGGACGCCCGCCTGAAAGCCTTGTTCCCCGCCGACCTCCGGGTCCACGTATGGAACCGTGAACTCGTGCAGAAAGGCATGAGCGAGATGGGCCGGGAGGCCCTCGATGACGCGAAGCGCAAGATGGGCGCGGCGCATCGCACCGACGTCATGTCCTTCGCCGACATGATCGACTTCGACGAAGGACGCATCCTGTGAACCAACAAGACCCCCACCCCAACCGCCTGGTCATCCGGGGCATCGCCGCGCTGCTCGCCTGCCTCAAGCACCACCCGCGGGCCCTCCGCGAAGTCGTCGCCACCGCGGCGTTCGCCCCGCGCCTCGCGGAGCACGACGCGGCCTTCGCCGAACTCGGCGTCAAGACCCGCGTCGTCGGGCCGCTGGAACTGGCCCAGACCGCCGAAGGCCCTTGCGACGACGTCTGCGCCCTGACGATGCGGCCCGACTTCGGCCTCGCCCGCATCTCCGACTTCGCCGAATGGCGTGAGAGCAAGGAGAGCGTGGTCATCGCGGACGGCGTGACGGACCCCGCCGACCTGGCCGCCATCGCCCGCGGGATGGCCGCCTTCGGCCTGAAGCGCCTGTTGCTTTCCGGCGGCTCGGAAAAACTCTCGTTCGACGCGGAGACCTGGCATCTTTCGCGTGGCGCCATGGAGCAGCTGCGGATCATGCGCGCCGCCGCCCTGGGCGGCCTGCTTCGACTCGTCGAAGACAAATGCTGCGTCGTGGCCTTGTCGCCGGACATGGGTCGCAAGATCGACCTGGCCGTCCCGGTGCGCGTGCCCGCCCGGCACCTCGCCCTCCTCATCCCGGGCGGCCGTCTCGACCCCGACCTCCAGCCGCGCGTCGAGCATGTGTACCGTTTCCCGGGCCTGGTCAACCAACCCGCCCTGACCCTCGCGGAGGTCGTGCCGATGACCATGGCCTGGTTCGCCTCGACGCCCCAGCCCCGCGCCGACGGTTTCCTCGCCCGCAAAAGGGCTCGCCACGCCAAGGACAAGGACTCCAATCCTCAGAGCTGACCATCATGTCCCAACCTCCTCCCGGCAAAGGCGAGAGCGTCCTCTCGCTGCAGAACATCAGCCGCACCTTCTTCACCGCCCTGCAGCGCCAGCATGACATGCTCGCTTTCAGCATCGCCGGACTCCACACCGCGGACCCCAAGGCCTACGAGCATTTCTCGACGGTCTCCCGGGTCATGCCGGTCCCGCAGGCCCATCTCCCTCCGGAGCAGATGCTGGCCTATGCGCGCGGGCTGATGATGCGGACCACCATCAACGACCTGCTTAGCCTGTCGGCCGAGTGCATGTCGCAGTGCTTCCTGCTCTGCCTGTTCATCCGCGAACAGGGCAAGAACCCCCGCCGCGACCCGCTGGTCGAAAAAATCGTCAGCGAGAAGCACCAGGCGTTCGTCAAGATGAGCCTGCAGGATCGTTTCACCGCCCTCGAGGCGGAGTTCGGCATCGTGTGCGAACTGGAGGACGGCATCTTCAGCCTCGCGGCGGCGCTCCGGGTGCTCGCCCGGGGCGGACTCGTGACCAACGATGACATCACTCCGGACGGCGCCCTGACGCTGGAGTTCAAGGCGATGAAGGACTTCCCGGCCGAAGATGCTCCGGCGGACGCGCCTGATGCGGAGAGCCCGCCCGGCGTCACCCGTCACGGGGTCGGCGAAGCAGCCAGGCCGAAGACGGTCGCCCGCCTTTCGGACACGACCCGGACCTTCAAGCCCGGCGAGATGCTCGGCTTGTCCGACACCGAACTCCTCGGCCTGAACATCACCGTGTCCAAGTTCGTGGACGGCCTGCTCCGCTCGGTCGACCATTACGGGCGGACCCAGCTCGGCGAAGGCTCCTGAGCCATGCACGAAACCGCGGAGACTCCCCGGCGCGCCTGGCTCTGGGTCTTTGCGGCCTATCTCTTCCAGTCCATCCCTGCCGCTGTCCGCGACGAGGCCCTGCCGGTCGCCTTGAAAGACCTCGGCTACCCTGACGCCCAGATCACGCAGTTCGTAGCCGTCTTCGGCATCATCGTGGCCTGCAAGATCCTGCTGTCACCGCTGGTCGGCGGGGTCAGTCCACGCCGCTTCATCCTGGTCTCCCAATTCAGCATCGCCGCCTTGCTCATGACGCTTGCCTGGCTGCTGGGCGGCGGAATGGCCGCCGTGACCGCCGTCTTCGCCTGCCTGACCTTGCTTTCGCTCGTCTCGGCGGCTCATGACTTCGCCTTGGACGGCTACTTCGTGGCCTCGCTTGACGACCGTCGTCGGGCGACGCACTCGGGCATCCTCAACGTGGCGTCGAAGCTCGGCGTCGTGCTCGCCGGCCCCGGCTTGGTCTGGTTCGTGGGTCGGCTGATGGCGGACGGACCAAGGACGTCCGAAGCCTGGTCCTGGGCCATGGTCATGGCCGGGATCCTGGCGATGCTCACCATGGGGCTATGCGCCCTGGGCTTCGTCGCGGAGCCGCCGACGCCCGCGGACACCGGCAGCATCCGCGAACGTCTGCGGGACATGCGGCAGGGAGTGCGCGCGCTCCTGGCTGACCGACGGCTACCCGCCTTGCTCGGCCTGATCCTTTTCTATCGGGCCAGCGAGGTCCACATGGCGAAGATCATCCAGCTGTTCGCCAAATCCCGGACGGGAGGCGGACTCGGACTGGATAACGAAACCTACGCCTTGCTGCGTATCCTGTCCGCCGTCGGGGGGCTGGCGCTCGGCGGGGTCATCGGATCCTTCGTGGTGTCGAGGCTGGGGCTGGCCCGCTCGTTGCTTCCGCTCGGCATCACGATGCACCTCCCCTTGGCGGCCTTCGCCTGGCTGGCTTATGACGGCACGCATGACCTTTGGATCATCGCGGGAGTCTTCATCCTCGAATACGTCGTCTATGGCGCGGGCATGTGCGTCCTGATCCTTGCGATGATGAAGGTGGCCGCTGGCCCGGGCGCCGCGGTCCGCTACGCCGCGTTGTCGACCTTCGCCCTGCTGGCCGTCTACCTGCCGGGACTCTGGGCCGGTCATCTGTCGGATCAGCTGGGTTACGCCCGCTATTTCCTTTTCGCCTTCAGCCTCGCCATCCCGGGCGTCGTCTCAGCCTGGGTGGCGAAGCGTCACTTCGAGGAAGCCTGAGAGTCTTTCGGAAGCACGACCAGTTCCTGCTCGAACTTGGCGTCAAGGTAGCGGCGTACGAAGGATTGCACGGCCTTGGCGTCGGTGAGCGCCATGCGGCGCTCCCACTCGGCGTCGAAATTGGCGCCGAGGCCGGCGACTTCCCGCAGCATCGCGCCTTGCATCCGGGCGCCGGCCGACTGCCGCCCCTGACGCCGTGAAACCCGGAGGCGTCGTTTGGCGTCTTCGATCTCCGCGGGCGCGAACCTGCCTTCCCGCAGGCGGTCGAGCTCGAGGCGCATTTCGGCGACGACGGCCGCGGCCGAAGCCGGAGCCGTACCTGCGTAGAGGTAGAACATGCCCTGGTCGACGACCTCGACCCGCGTCGCGCCCACGAAATAGGCCATGCCCTTCTCCTCGCGCACTCGTCGGAAAAGCCCGCTGGCCATGCCGCTCAGCAGTTCTTCCGTCACGTTAGCCGCGACGACCTCGTCAGGGCCGAAACCGCAATGCGGGAAGGCCAGCGCCACCACGGCTTGCTCGCCGGTGGCACGCTCGGACCGGCGGGCCGCCGGGGCGGGCTGATGCCGGGGGAACGTCTTGGGAGCCAGCACGGACGGGGCCATGGCGCCGAACCGCCGCCGCACGAACTCCATCGCCTGCGCACGATCGTAGGCGCCGCTCACGCCGACGACCAGATTCGCGGGGACCACGAGCCGCCCATGCAATTCCGTGAGGTCCTGCGGGGTGATGCGCGCCAGCGTGGCCGGCTCCCCGCAGGCGTCGACGGCCAGCGGGTGGTCACCGAAGAACTGTCTTTGCAGCCGGAGCCGGGCTTTCTCGACGATGTCGTCCTCGGCGTCACGGCAGGCCGAAATGACCGCGGCGCGTTCGGCTTCGAAGGTCTCGGGCCGGATATCCGGCTCCAGGACGCCATCGGCGACCAGCTCCGCGACGGCCGCGAAGTCGGAACTCAAGGCCTCCGCCCACAATCCGCAGGAGACCTGCGAGGAATGTTCGGCGAAGGTCGCGCCGAGGGTGTCGACGAGCCGGGCGACGTCTTCCTTGGAGCGATGGCGCGTATCCCGGGCGAACAAGGTCGAGAGCAACCCGGTGGTTCCGCGCTTAGGGTCTTCTTCGTAGGCGCCGCCGCCGGCCAGGAAGACGCCGATGCCTGCCTTGGGGATCGTGGCGTCCGGCTGGAGGATCACCCTGACGCCGTTCTCGAGGGTCACGACTTCGAACCGGTCGGGCGTGACGACGTCGGCCGCGTGCGCCGGCGGCACGGCGGAGACCGCGCCGCGCAAGGTGCCGAAGGTGACGTTGTCCGGACGCAGCCAGCGTCGGGCTTCCCGGGTCAGGTCGGCGGGGGTCAGTCGCGCGAGGTGCTCGACGCCGCGCAAGGGCCAGGCGAGGTCATACCCGATGGCCGCGGCGTAAGCCGCCCGGCTGGTCAGGCCATGGATGTTCTTCTGGCCGTTCACCATCGCGACGACCGATTGCCGGCGCACCTTGGCGAATTCCTCCTCGCTCACGCCGCGCTGCAACAGGCCGTCCACGACTTCGGCGATGCCTTGCTCGATCACCGCGGGTTCGGCGTCGGCTTCGCCTGTCCAGCCGCACCAGGCCAGGCCGAGATCCCGGAGGCCGAACGCGGAGACGTCGATCGCATGGACCAGCCGACGTTTCTCGCGGAGTTCGCTCCAGAGGGCCGAGCTGTTGCCGGCTCCGAGCACGCCCAAGAAGAGGTCGACGGCGGGGCGGCCCTCGTCGAAGAAACCCGGGACCCGCCAGCAGGCCACGCCTTTGGAAGTGCTGACCTCGCGGCGCAGGTCGGCCCGACGCACCCCGCCTTGCGGCGGCTCGGACGCACTGACGACGTCGGCGACCGTACGGCGGGCGAAACGGCCGAACCAGCGTTCGGCGGCGGCGAAGGCTTCCTCGGGGGGCATCCCGCCGCCGATGGCCAGCACCACGTTGCCCGGCACGTATCGTCCCGCATGATAGGCGCGCAGGTCGTCGGGGGTGATCCGGATGAAGAGATCCCGGTGACCGATGACCGGTTGCCGGAAAGCATGGGAACGGACGGCCTCCTCCAGCACGCCCTTGGCGAGGACCTGGTCGTGCTCGTCGTCGCACATCGCGATCTCCCGGAGGATGACCTCCCGCTCCATCTTGGCGTCCTGGTCGGTGATGAGCGGATCGAAGACCATGTCGGCGATCGCTTCCATCGCCGTCGCGAAGCCTTCCTGCGGAGCATCGACGTAATAGACCGTGCGGTCGAAGGTCGTGTAGGCGTTGGAGGACCCGCCGCTCCGATGGATCGCCTCGGTCAGCTCCCGGTTGGTGAAGCGGCCCGTGCCCTTGAACACCATGTGTTCCAGATAATGGGAGATGCCCGACCCCTCCCAGCGGCCTTCGTGGATGCTGCCGGTACGGACCCAGGCCTGCACGGTGCAAAGGCCGACGCCCGGGCGATGGGCGTAGATGACCTCGAGCCCGTTCGCCAGCACGCGGCGCTCCGGCATAGGACCGGCGATCTGGGCGAGGCTGAGGCCTTCGAGTTGGGACATGGGTCGGATGTATGCCTCGATCACCCCGGGGCGCAAGTTCGACCCGACCCGATGGGCGCACTCTGACATTGAAAACACGGCCGGCGGCCCGTATGCCCTGATGCTTCGACGTCTCCGACGTCCCCCTCCCGACCTCCCCCCTTCCTTCAAGATGTACATCGCTCCTGAAATCCGCGCCAATCTCGATGAAGTCGAACGGCGGGCGGGCTACCTCTGGAAGTTCCTCGACGTGCCCGGCAAGCAGGCCGCCATCGCGAGGCTGGAGGAGCAGATGGGCGGCCAGAACTTCTGGGACAGCCAGAAGGCGGCCCAGAAGGTGATCTCCGAGTGCAACGGCTACAAGAACATCGTCGCCCCCCAGGTCGCCTTCCGGCGCCAGATCGAAGACGCCAAGACGCTCGCCGAACTCATCGCGGAATCTCCCGACGGCACGGCCGACGCCGAGCTCGAGGAGCTCCGGAAGCTCGCCGCCGACCTCGTCGTGGCCGTCTCCGACCTCGAGATCGCGTCCTTCCTTTCCGGCCCCCACGACCGTTCCAACGCCATCGTGACGGTCAAGGCCGGCGCCGGCGGCACGGAGTCCAACGACTGGGCCGACCTGCTCTACCGGATGTATACGCGCTGGGCGGAGCGACGCGGCTTCAAGGTCGAGGTCGAAGACATCGCCGAAGGCGAAGGCGCCGGCATCAGCCAGGCCACCTTCCGCATCGAAGGCCCCAACGCCTACGGTTACGTCAAGGCCGAGCGCGGCGTGCACCGGCTGGTCCGCATCTCCCCCTTCGACGCCAACGCCCGCCGGCACACGTCCTTCGCCTCGGTGGACGTCGTCGCCGAGATCGACGACGACATCGACGTCGAGGTCAACGAGGCCGACCTGCGCGTCGACGTCTACCGCTCCAGCGGCAAAGGCGGCCAGCACGTGAACAAGACCGAGTCGGCGGTGCGCCTGACGCACATCCCCACCGGCATCGTGGTGGCCTGCCAGCGCGAGCGCTCGCAGGTCAAGAACCGCGCCCTGGCGATGAAGATCCTCCGGGCCCGCATCTACGAGAAGACCCTCGACGACAAGCGCGCCGAGATGGAGAAGTATTACGGCGAGAAAGGCGACATCGGCTGGGGCAACCAGATCCGTTCCTACGTCTTCCAGCCCTACCAGATGGTCAAGGACCTGCGCACCGGGGTCGAGACGGGCAACATCCAGGCGGTGATGGACGGCGACATCGACGCCTTCATCAACGGCTGGCTGCGCGCCGGCGGCCCGCGCACGCGCAACAAGGACATCAAGATCGAGGACTGAGTCCTCCGCCCTCATGCCGACCCGGGAAGTCCTCCGCCAGAAGCTCCTCGATACTCCGCTGTTCGCGGAGAAGATCTGGAAGCTTTCGCCGGAGCCCTGGCCGTTGGCCGAATCCCAGGTCCGCGACCTCAAGCGGATCGGCGCGGCCTGCCTGAGCTACCACCGAGCGCTGGAGCGCCTGTATGTCCGCTCTTTCTCGGACAAGAAGATCCTCCGTAACCGCGAAGTCCGCGCTCCTTGGGTGGCCGAATACCTCGACCGATACAAGCCCGCCGGACTCATCGCCCACGGACGCCATCGGGCGGTGAAGGGACAGTGCCCGGTGGTCCTCCGCCCCGACCTGCTCATCACCGAACAAGGCTTCACGATGACCGAGCTCGACAGCGTGCCGGGCGGGGTGGGACTGACGGCCTACCTCAACGAGGTGTACGCCGAAGATTTTCCCACGGTCATCGGCGCCGCCGGGATGCCGGGCCGCTTCATGGCGTCGCTCGCGCGCCTCACGCCCAAGGAGAAATTCCCGTTGGTCGCCATCGTGGTCAGCGAAGAGGCGGCGACCTATCGTCCGGAGTTCGAATGGCTGGGCGAGAAGCTCCGCTCCCTCGGCCACGACGTCCACGTCGTCGAGCCGGCGCAGGTCATGCAGATGGGGGATGGCTCCTACGTGCCCGTCGACGGCGCCCCTCGCCGCGTCGACATCCTCTACCGCTTCTTCGAGCTCTTCGACCTCGCCAACGTCAAGGGGGCGGACGGCATCTTCAACGCCGTCGAGGCCGGCACGCTGGCCTTGACGCCGCCGATGAAGGCTTTCCAGGAAGAAAAACTGGGGCTCGCCCTCCTCCATCATCCCCAGCTGGCCGAGTTCTGGAAGGAGAACCTCCCCGAGGACCACCACGAGGCGCTCTTCCGGATCGTGCCTTCGACCTGGATCATGGAGAGGACGGAACTGCCCCCGACCGCCGTCCTGCATGCGCCCGCCTGCGGCGGACGGCCTATCCGTGAGTGGACGGAACTGGCCGAAGCTTCGCAGCGGGAGCGCAATCTGATCATCAAGGCCAGCGGATTCCATGAGACCGCCTGGGGCGCCCGTTCGGTGACCCTCGGCAGCGACGTTTCCCGCGATGAATGGCTGGAGGCCATCGAGGAGGCCCTCAGCCCCGACAACGAGACCTTCCACGTCATGCAGGCCTACCATAAGCCTTCGCGCCTGAGCCACCCGGTCTACGCCGAGGACGGCTCGGTGACGACGGCCGAGGGGCGCGTCCGGCTGTGTCCTTACTTCTTCGTCGACGGCGACGCCGTCGAACTTTCCGGCGTGCTGGCCACGTTCTGTCCCGCGGACAAGAAGATCATCCACGGCATGAGCGACGCGGCCCTGCTGCCTTGCCGGCTGGCGCCCTGAGACGCGCGCGGCGCCTTGCAACGAGGCGGTCCCGGGCTTAAGTTCGCCCCATGAGATCGCTCGTCATCGTCCTTTTAGCCCTCCTCGGCCTGTTCGGCGATCTCGTCGCCGCCGTGCGCACCAAGGTCGACCTGGTCAACCTGACCCCCGATATCCGACCCGGTGAAAAGGCGCTCATCGCGATGCGCTTCCGCTGCGACCCGCACTTCCACATCTATTGGCAGAACCCCGGTGACGCCGGCCAGTCGCCCACCGTCGAATGGCGTGAGAAATCCGGCGCCGAGATCGGCGCCTTCGTCTGGCCCGGTCCGAAGCTGCTCGACCAATCAGGGGTCTACAACTTCGTCTACGAAGACGAGACCCTGCTGCTGATGGAAGTCGCCGTCCCGGCCGGCGCGAAAGGCACGCTCACATTCAAGGGCAAGGCCGAGTGGCTCGAATGCGATGACACCGGCTGCTGGCCCCACGACAAGCAGGTCGAACTGACGGTGAAGGTCGGCCCGGGCAACCCGGCCTACAAATACGACGCCAAGCTCTACCCCGCCCTGCGCGCCCGCCTGACGACCACGGCATACAGTGACGGAAAATCGCTCACGATCGCCGTCCCCGCCGGAGAAAAACTCTCCCAGACCTGGTTCCCCACGCGTAATTTCATCGCCCCGACGGCTACGGCCAGACAGCGGCAGGCCGACGGCAAAGTGAGTTTCGACCTGGCGGACGCCACCGAGAAACTCGATGCCGGAGAGCTCATCTTCACCACCCGCGCCGTCGACGGGGGTTTCGTCGACATCAAGGCGGTGCTTGATGCCGCGCCCTCCAAGGCCGCTCCCGCCCCTGCGTCCGCGTCGTCGAAGACGTCGACCGTCGAATGGCTGCCTTGGTCTCCGGAAGCCCAGGCCAAAGCCCTCGCCGCTGGCAGGATCGTCTATGTCGACTTCACCGCCCGCTGGTGCGCGACCTGTCAGGTGAACAAGCGCGTCTATGCCCAAGCCGACGTATCCAAGGAACTCAGTCAGGCCGGCGTGGTGATGCTCAAGGCCGATTGGACGAAGAAAGACGAGGTCATCGCCCGGGAGTTGGATAAATACGGCCGTACCGGCATCCCCCTCAACGTCTTCCTCAAGGCCGGCCAGCCGCCCGCCATCCTCTCCGAAGCCCTCACGGGCACGGAAGTGACCGCCGCCCTCGGCGCCATCGTCGCCGGCAAGCCCCATCAGGCCGAGACCACGACGCATCCGTTCGTCATCTGGCTGCTGCTGGCGTTCGGCGGCGGCATCCTGCTCAACCTGATGCCCTGTGTCTTCCCGATGATCGGGCTGAAGGTCCTGGGTTTCGCGAAGGAGGCCGGGGCGGCCCGCGGCAAGGTCGTCCTCAACGGCCTGCTTTATTCGGCGGGCGTCGTCGTCAGCTTCCTCGCGCTCGCCATGCTCATCGTCGGACTCAAGTCCGGCGGCTCGTCCGTCGGCTGGGGCTTCCAGATGCAATCGCCCGGCTTCGTGCTCGGCACCTGCGTGCTCATGGTCGTGCTCGGCCTCAGCCTGGCCGGCGTGTTCGAGATCGGCCTGGGCCTGGGCGGAGTCTCCGCCGGTGACGGCGATGGACGCATCTCGACCTTCTTTTCAGGCGTCCTCGCCACGGTGGTCGCCACTCCTTGCACCGCCCCGGGCCTGGGCGCAGCCCTGGGCTTCGCCTTGGACAAGGATCGCTCGACGGCCGAGACCCTGCTCTTCTTCGTCGTGATCGGCCTCGGCATGGCCCTTCCCTACCTGCTTCTCTCGGCCTTTCCACGGCTTACGTCCCTGCTGCCGCGCCCGGGCGAATGGATGGAATCATTGAAGCAGGGCATGGCGTTCCCCCTCTTCGCCTACGCGCTCTACCTTCTCTGGGTGCTCAATGGCCTGACCGAAGACGGCGCCTGGGTCCGGGACGTCTCCCTCGGCCTCGCCGTGGTCGCGACGGCCTGCTGGGTGCTCGGCCGCTGGGGCGCCTTGCATCGCACGGACAAGGAGCGACGCCTCGCCCAAGCTGTGGCCGCCGGCCTCCTCATCGGCACCTTGGCGTACCTCTACGCGACGCTTCCCTGACGGCACCGGCCGACCGGGACAATAAAAAGGCCCGCCGTCCGGCGGGCCTTTTTGGCTCAGCAGTATCTGCTCAGAGCGCGCTGACAGGGGCCGGAGCGGCGCCAGCCGGAGCGGGGGCCGCGGCGGCTGCCGGACGACCGGCGCCGGAAGCGACCGGACCGGTGTAGTTCACGTCGACGATGATCGCCTTGCGATCCTTGGCGGCGGACTGACGGCCGGCGGCGGACTTATCAGCCTGCTGGGAGCCGAGGGCCATGATTTCGCTGTTGGCCTGGTTGGCGCCGAGGCCGACGAGGTAATCGCGGACGGACTGGGCGCGGCGGTCGGAGAGGCCGAGGTTGTACTCTTCGGTGCCGAAGTGGTCCGTGTAGCCGGCGATGATGACCTTGGTGCCTTTCACCCGGGCGGCGACGGCGTCGATCTTGCCGCGCTCCGTGGAGGAGACGTTGTAACGGTCGAAGTCAAAATACACCGTGGCGAGGATGGCTTCCGGAGGAATGGTCCCGTTGCGGATGGCGTTCGCCATGGCGTCGTAACCGGTCGGCCGGACGTCCAGCACGGAGGAGCCGCCGTTGGAGCCGCCATTGCCGGAGGACAAGGGCTGGAAACCTGCGGGAATGCGGGAGGTGCAACCGACGACGAGAGCGGAGAGAGCCAGGAGGAGGGTGAGACGCTTCATGATGTGGGGGGATGAAAGAAGGCGGGACGGGGGTCGGCAAGCCTAGTCTCCTCAGTAACGAGGGACGGTGGGATCGATCTTGAGCGACCAGGCATCGATGCCGCCCTTGACGTTGGACACGCGGCCGTAGCCCTTCGCCCGGAGGAATTGGGTGACTTTCATGCTCCGACCGCCGTGGTGGCACTGGACCAGGACGGGGACGTCCTGCGGTATCTCCGCGAGCCTGGCCGGTACGGAATTCATGGGAATGAGCCGCGCGCCGTCGATCCGGCAGATGGCGTATTCGTCCGGCTCGCGGACATCGATGAGCAACGGAGGGGTCGGACCGGCCAACAGGCGGCGGGCCTCTTCGACGGTCACTTCAAGCGGGGATTCGGACATAGGTTCGGAGGTAGGACAAAGCGTCGGAGCGTAGGCGGACTTCTCCAGGGAGCGGATGGTCGGCGCGGAACCGCAGCAAGGACAACCTTCGTCGGCCGACAGGGCGAGAGGTTTCGCCGAGCCGGCCTCGACGTCGATGACCATCAGCCGCGATGCAGTCCTCTTGCCGAGCAAGACCGCGATGGTTTCGGAGGCCATCCATGAGCCGACGACGCCGCAGGTGGCGCCGAAGACGCCGGCCTCGGTGCAGGTCGGGACCGAGGCCGCGTCGGGAATCACCGGATAGAGACAGCGATAACAGCCGGCACCGGGCAGGAACACGCCGACCTGGCCGGTCGAGCGCAGGACGCTGCCATGGATCAGCGGCCGGGCGCCGAGGACGCAGGCGTCGGCCGCGAGGAAGCGCGTGGCGAAGTTGTCCGTACCGTCGACCACGACGTCATAACGGGCGACGAGGTCGGCGGCGTTCTCGGTCGTGAAGCCCTCCGGATGCAGGGCGACCTTCAAGCCGGGGTTGATCTCACCCAGCGCTTCCGCGGCGGAGATGGTCTTGGGCAGTCCCAAGGTGTCGAAGCCGTGGACGACCTGGCGGTGGAGGTTCGAGAGCTCGACCTTGTCCGGGTCGGCGATACCGACGAGGCCCACTCCCGCCGCGGCCAGGTAAAGCCCCACCGGCGACCCCAGGCCGCCGGCGCCCAGCAGCAGCACCTTGGCCTCGCGGAGGCGCAGCTGGCCTTCCTCCCCGACTCCCGGAAGACGAATCTGCCGCGCATAGAGCGCCCTCTCGTGTTCGGTTAGCCTGGCGTTCGCGGACATGGACGTAGTGGAGACATCCCCTCGCACCGTGTCAAACCCACCCCACCCCCGCCTGACGGATTGAATTTTATCGTAAGCTGCCCCAACTTGACCCCGTGGCACAGGTCTTCCTCGGCATCGACTACGGCTCCCGCAGGGTCGGGCTCAGCCATGCCGACGAACTAGGATTCGCCTTCCCGCTGCCGGCCGCGGTCTCCGAAGACGCCGAAGAACGCTTCCGGCAGATCGGCGAGGAGATCGTCCGCCGCAAGGTCACGCTCATCGTGCTGGGTTACCCGCTCAGCGTCGAAGGCGAACGCACCAAGCGGTGCGATGAGGTGGACCGTTTCGCGGATGAACTCATCCGGCGGTTCCAGCTCCCCATCGAGAAAGTCGACGAAGCGCTGACGAGCCAGGCCGCGGACGAACTGGGCGGCCGCAAGGCTCGTTCGGCCCAGGAGCGGAAGCAACAGGCCCGCACCGGCGAGCGTGATTCGCGCGCGGCCGCCGTCTTGCTCCAGGATTTCCTCAACAGCCGGGGCATCGGCGCCTGACATGCCGCCCGCCCGTCCCAAGAAACCCTTCACGCCGAAGCTCGAGCGCTTCTTGGCGACCGTCGCTTATGATGGGACCGACCACATCGGCTGGCAGGTCCAGAAAGGCAGCCTGTCCATCGAAGGGGAGATCGAGGAACGCCTGTCGCGCATCCTGAAGACTCCGATCGACATCCATGGCAGCGGGCGCACCGACTCCGGCGTGCATAGCGTGGGCCAGCGCTTCCATTTCGACGCCTTCTGGCCGCATCCGTGCAGCTACCTCGTGCATGCGCTGAACTCGTGCGAGCAGAACGGCATCCTCATCACCGAACTGCGGCGGGTCGCGCCCACGTTCCACTGCCGATGGCATGCCAACGGCAAGCGCTACCGCTATGAGATCTGCGACGGCTATCCGCCGCCCTGGGAGGCGCGCTACTGCCTGGGCCTCGGCAGCAAGACCGTGGACGTGAAGCTCATGCGTCAGGCCGCGAAGATGCTGCTCGGGCGCCATGATTTCTATGCGTTCGGGGCGAACCACGGGCAAGGCATGGAGAAGGAGAATCCCGTGAAGGAACTCCGCCGCCTGGACGTCCGCCGACGCGGCAAGCGCATCACGATCATCGCCGAGGGCAGCGGCTTCCTCTACAAGATGGTGCGCCGGTTGGTCGGCGGCCTGCTCCGCGTCGGCGAAGGCAAGATGCCCCCCGAACGACTCGTCGCCTATCGCAAGGAACGCATCATCACCTCGGAAGTGCCGACCGCTCCCGCCCGCGGCCTCTTCATGGAGAAGGTCTTCTTCGAACCAGGTTCCTTCAAGGATCCCCGGCCCCTCCGGCAGCGCGAGGAGCCGGCGGACTCCGAATGACCGCATGATCCGCACCTTCGCCGCGCTCCTGTTGGCGCTCTGCCCGGCGCTGCTCTCCGCGCACCCCGAGTGGAAAGAGGCGAACTGCCTCGGCGTCGTCGACGCGGACGGACGCCTGGAACTCACCCTTAAGTTCGACGTCCCCTCCTACCTTGTCGGGCAGACCCCTCAGGACGCCGCCGTCAAGGCCATGGACGAATTGTTGTCGTCCCGGGAGCGACTGACGTCGGCCGTCACCGCGGGCCGGGAGACGTTCCTCCGGGATACTCGTCTCCTCGTCGACGGGCGCGAAGTCCCTCTGCGGCTCGAGTCTTTCCCTGCGGCCGAGCAGATCATGGCGACCTCATCCAAGCAAGGCGTGGCCGACCGATATCCGGTGATGCTGAACGCCCGGCTTGCGGCGGACCTGCCCCGTCCGGCGCACAAGCTGGTGCTTCGTTTCCCCGCCTTGGTCGGCAAGGTCTTCGTCAACCTGCGGGACGGCATGTCTTACCAGGTGGTGACGACCGCCACGCCGACCGAACCGGCGGAACTCGGCCTGACCGCGCCCGCGAAACCTTCCGCCATGGCCACGGGCTGGGCGCTCTTCGTCGACGGCTTCGCCCACGTGATCCCCTCCGGCTGGGACCACTGCCTCTTCATGCTGGCGATGTTCCTGGGGGCCGCCTCGGTCGGTGAAGCGATGCGACGGTCGGTCGTCTTCACCCTCGGACACAGCATCACCTTGACCGCGGTGGCGTGCGGATGGCTGGGCGCGCCCGGCCCTTGGGTCGAACCCTTCATCGCGCTGACGATCGGCGTGAGCGCCTGGCTGGCCTATCGGGGTTCGCTCGGGACAAGCACCTCGCTGCTCATCCCCGCGGCCTTCGGCCTTGTGCATGGCCTCGGATTCGCGGCCGCCGTCACGGACAGCCTGCAAGGCTGGCTGACCGGCGACATCCTGGCCATCCTCGTGGGCTTCAACCTGGGCGTCGAAGCGGCGCAAGCCTCGGTGATCGTCATCGCCGCCGGGATCTTCTGGGCGCTCCGGCGGACCCCGCTGGAGCCGCGCTATTGCCGGAGATGCCTCAGCCTGACCGTCGCGCTCATCGGTTTCGCCGTCTGCGCCTGGCGGCTCTGGGAGCTCCGCTGAGCCGAAGACGCCCCCGGCATCTCCGCGGGGCGCGGCCGCTGACCCGGAAGGGTCAGACCTTCAAGCCGAGCTCGGCGCAGACCGCGGGATGCTTGCGCGCCTTGTTCTTGAATTCTTCGACGCTGAAGTCGGCGACGATGAAGTCGCCGTAGCGGAAGGACGGGCACTTGGACTGTCCGGTCAGGGCCACTAGCTGGCGCATCTGATGCATGTCGGCGAGGACATCCCTGACGTCCAGCTTGACGCCTTGCTGGGCGAAAAAATCCAAGGCCTCCGTGCACCAGGGGCAGCCCGGCTTGGTGTAGAAGATCGGCAGAGGTTGCGGCATGGCTCATCTCAATCGGGAGCGCGCGATGTTAGCAAGCGGACAACTCTCCCGAGACATTGACAGCCTTCCTCGATTGGCTGGGAATGGGGCGTCATGGAAACCATCCACGGAGCCCCCAGCTACACCCTACGGACCGCCGAAGTCGAGCTGGCCGTCACGCAGACGGCCGGACATCTCGCTCCGGTCACCTTTCATCTGAACGGGCTCAAGGCCAGCCCCTACTCGCTTTCGCCCTGGACACCCACCCAGATCGACCAGTCTTTGCCTAACCTGCTGACCATCCTCCGCGGAGATTTCATGTGCCTTCCGTTCGGAGGGCAGCAGAAGGGCCCGCCTCACGGCGACACCGCGAACGCCCCCTGGCAGCTGGCTTCGGCCGGGGCCGCCTCGCTCAAACTCATCCAGTTAGGCGCCGACACCGGCGCCACGGTCGAAAAAAACCTCACCCTTGTGCCCGGTCACCATGCGATCTACCTGGAGCATGTCATCAGGAACCTCGAAGGTCGTTGGAATTACGGCAACCATCCCGTGCTCGACCTTTCCCGGGTGCCGGCCGGCGGCGCCCGCGTCGCCACGAGCGCTTTCCGCTTCGGCTCGGTCTATGCCGGCGAGTTCGCCGATCCGGCGAACGGGGAGTCCGGCGCGCTGAAGCCCTTCGCGGAGTTCACCTCGCTGAAGTCCGTCCCCATGAAGGACGGGACGACGACCGACCTGACCCACTACCCCGCCCGCGCCGGCTTCGATGACCTGATCATGTTGGTCAACGAGCCGGCCAGCGAAGCACAGCCCTTCGCCTGGACGGCCGTGACTTTCCCCGGGTACGTTTGGTTCTCCCTCAAGAACGTGGCGGACTTCCCTTCGACGCTTTTCTGGCTTTCGAACGGTGGCCGGCCGGGCCACCCCTGGGAGAAGCGCCATCTCGGTCGCCTCGGACTGGAAGAAGTCTGCTCTCATTTCTGCGACGGGGTCGACATCGCCCGCGAGGACCGGCTGGCGGCCAAGGGCATCCCGACCAGCCGGCTTTTCTCCAAGGACCATCCGGTCAGGCTGCCGCTCATCCAGGCCGCCGCTGCGGTGCCCCCGGATTTCGGCCAAGTCCGGAGCATCCTCCCCGCCGGCCCCGCGGCCGTGCGGATTACGGGCGAAAACGGCCGGGAGGTCACCTGCCCGCTTAATTGGCAGTTTTTGAAATCTTAAGTCCCGTTACTCAATTCTTGTCCCCCCTCATCCACTCGCCTAGACCCGAATCCCCCATCCTCTCTTCCCACCCCTATGTCCTCCCCTAAAGTCGTCCAAGATCTCTCCACGAAGAAGAGCGGCGTCGCCGCCCTCGTGCAGAAGGAACTCGCCAAGACCGGCGGGCTGCTTCGCCTGGCCCCGTGCTGGGTGCCGCGCTCCTTCCTCCAGCCTGGCAAGCGCCTCAAGCTCCACCCCGATGACCTCTATGCCTTCGGTCTGAGCCGCGGCGGCATCGACGAGCGCTGGTTCGCTTCCACCACCGAAGCCGCCAACGACAACCGCACCCCCGACGAAGGCCTGTCCTACGTCGTCATCGGCGACACGCGCTTCACGCTCCAGCAGGCCGTCAAGGAATGCGGCGCCACGCTCATCGGCTCCAAGATCTGGAACAAGTACAAGAAGTGGCCGGTGTACTCCAAGTTCTTCGACAACATGGGTCCGATCCCGCACCACATGCACCAGAACGCCAAGCAGGCCAAGCTGCTCGGCCTCGAAGGCAAGCCGG
>JACCDS010481251.1_pt1 | contig 51699 bp, 39 predicted proteins | sample 7446441 | NCBI WGS metagenome assembly JACCDS01 (sample SAMN15323445, study PRJNA562643) | freshwater metagenome | isolation source: river surface water | place: USA:Blue River Watershed | collected 2017-08-17 | reverse complement strand
GGTTCGATCATAGTCGGGCGGCAAATACAGGTGCAAACCAAGTTTGCCGCGCAACAGTTGGCTGTCCATTTCCAGCCGCATCAGTTGGCCATAGTCAATGCTGGTCTGGCAGCACCAGTCGCCATCGCCCACCAGCAAATATGAGTGATGCCCGCCCAGCCCATCATCGGCCTTGAGCGGATTGGCCGGGTCAGCCATAAAACGGCCATCGACAATGAACTTGTACAGCCATTGGCCCTGACGCAGGCGCAAGGTGGTGTGCCACAGGCCGCCGGGGTCTTGTTGCAGCGCAATCGGCGCTTGCTGCCAGTCGGTCATTTCACCAATTAAGGCCACGCTGCTGGCATCAGGCGCGTGTAACTGAAAGCGAACCGGCAACAGCGCACCGGACAGTTCCAGGTGCTTGGTCAGAATCGATTGTAACCCAATGTATTCCGGATTCATGATGCCATCCATGTCAAAAAAGACAGAAAAAGGAATGATATGAGAATAAAACCCACATTCAGGCTATTCGTCAAGCTTATTTCACATATTTTTTACAAGCGCACAAAAAATCAAATTTGTCGAAAAAGGCTGTGATACATTCTGCACCGGTCACCGTTTGAGCCCCTAAGACGGCCTTCGCAAAAGTGCAATCCAAAGCGCTGTTAAAAATTGCGATTATATCAGTTATCACTATAAGAACCACTCAACTTTCTTTTGGAGTAGAACCATGAAAAACCAAAAACTCAAAGCCCTTTGGACAACCCTGCTCGGAATCGGCATGGCCTCTTGCATCGCCCCGGCCCAGGCGGCACTCAATCCGGCCCATACCTCGGTACAAATGTTTCACTGGAAGTGGAATGATATCGCCAAAGAGTGTACCAACTGGCTTGGACCGAAGGGCTATGGCGCAGTGCAAATTTCGCCACCCAACTCGACCGCCGTGCTCGGTTTTTGGTATGACCTGTACCAGCCGGTTGACTTTAGCAACCTCAACAGCCGCATGGGCACCAGTGCCGAGCTGCAAAGCATGATCAATACCTGCCACACCGCCGGGGTGCGGGTGTATGCCGATGTGGTGATCAATCACCTGGCCAGAAGCGGCACGGTGTCTTCGGCCAATGTGGCGTACAACCCGACAGCGCTATCGTATCCGCGCTTTTCGGCGAGCAATTTCCATTCGGCCTGCGAGATTGTGCAAAGCGACTACAATTCGGTTTCCAGCGGTGGCAACCGCAGCAAGGTCACGCAGTGCCGTCTGGAAAACTTGCCCGATCTGGACACCGGTTCGACCTATGTGCAGGGCCAGTTGCGCAATTATCTGGTCACGCTGCTCAATATGGGGGTCGATGGCTTCCGGGTCGATGCAGCCAAGCACATCACATCAGCCGAAGTCGGGGCGATTCTGAGCGGGGTGTCACGCACCACCAAGGCTGGCGAGCCGCTGTGGCTGTCACAGGAAGTCATTCCCGATGGCAACGCGGTCCGTACCGATTATTTGGCCAATGGCGGCCTGAATGAATTTCAGTACACGTACCTGATGCGCTACATGTTCCGTGGCGAGAGCGGCGGCAGCCTGTCGCAACTGCGCACCTACATTGGCACACCGGGCAACTGGGGCGGCACCTGGGGCTTTATTGACGGGGCCAAGGCCTCGGTGTTTGTCACCAACTGGGATACCGAGCGCAATGGCGACGGCTTAAACAGCAACAACAATACCGGCAGCTTTCCAAACGACACCAGCGGCACCAAGCGCTACGATCTGGCCAATATCCTGATGCTGGCCTGGCCGTATGGCCACGCCCAACTGTATACCGGTTTCAAATTCTCGGACCGCAATGCCGACCGCCCGACTGCCAGCCCGTTTGACGCGGGCGGCAACCCGCTCATCAATGTCACCTGGGATTTCCTGCATCGCTGGGGCAATATCACCAACATGGTGGCGTTTCGCAATACCACCAATGGTGCCGGGGTCTCGAATTTTGTCAGCGGCACACCACAGCAAATCGCGTTTAACCGGGGCAATCTGGGCTTTGTGGCGATCAACAACGATGGCACGCCATGGAATTTGACGCATACCACCGGCCTGCCCGCAGGCACCTATTGTAATGTGATACAGGGTGTGGCCAACGCCGCCAAAACCGCCTGTACCGGTGGTTCGGTAGTGGTGGCAAGCAATGGCAGCATCAGCATCTCGCTGCCAGCCAATGGTGGCAGCACGGTGCCGGCAGTAGCCTTGCACGTGAATCAAAAAATCAATCCGGGCACTTGCACCACGGTGCCGGTAACGTTCCGGGTAACCAATGCGAATACCGTGTTTGGGCAAAATGTGTATGTGGCTGGCAACCGGGCTGAACTCGGCAACTGGAGCGCGTCATCGGTCAATTTGCTCAATATCGAGGGTTCGGGCGCGAATGTGCCATGGTCACGCACCATCAATTTGCCACCGGCGACCCCGATTCAGTTCAAGTTCATGAAGAGCGGCGGCGGGGTTGGCAATGTCTGGGAACGCAATCAGCCAACCGGCAGCGGCAACCGGGAAGTGACGACCGTTGCCTGTGGCAGCAGCCAGACGATTGACGTAGGCAATTTCGCGTTTTAAGCAAAATCGGTTCCGCCCCCCGCCACGGGGGGGGCGGGCCGCGCAAGGCCGGGCCACGGCCTGCGCCCGAACCAATCCCACCACTGAAAAAATTTGTTTGTGAGTATTCCGCTAATGTGGTTTAATCCATAAAGCGCTTGCTCGGTCTCGCTAAAACAATGGCCCGGCGCAGGCAGCCCCTCTCTCAACCCATATAAAAAAGCAGGAGGCCACGACCCAAGCACAGCCATAGTACATAATAAATAGTAAAAAAATACAACAATATCCACACAGAGAACCACCCACAGGAGAGTAGAACCATGAGCACCGAATTTGATTCGGCAATGCGTAAGCTATTGCCCGCCGTCACCTCACTGGCCTTGCTGGCCATCAGCTCCAGCGCCAGCGCAAGTACCCTAAACCAAAACGCATCCTGGACCATCGACCGGGCCGCCACCACCACCAAATTCCGGGTCGTGGCGTATGGCGATTCGATCTATGCCGGTTATAACGGCTCGGTCACCAGCGCCGCCAAATATGCCGCCCCCACCGTCAGTGCCGAGTACCTGTCGGCCCTGTGGAATGCCGACATTGAAAGCGTGCGCCGCACCAAGTCCGGTGCGGTGGCCAAGGACATTTACGAGAACAAGATCGTGGCCGAACGCTCGTACATGCAAGCCACGTCCACCCGCGTCGTCACCTTTGAGATGTGCGGCAACGATGGCTTGCAGGCACGTTCGAGTTTCAAGGGCCAAACCGGCACCTGTAACGATAGCGTGTTGACCAATGCCGAAAACAGTTGCAAGACCTATGTCGGCGCGGCCATGGACTATATCAACGCCAATGCCTATTCCGGTACCAAGCTGAAAGTGATTGCCAACCTGTACTATCCCGGTTTTGCCGCTGACAATGTCCAGAGTTCGTGCAAGGATGCTACCACCGGTGCCACGGTGAATATGCAGACAAAATTCCTGGCCGTGATGGCGCGCCTGAACTTCATGATGTGCGATACCGCACGGCAAAAGGGGTTTGAGTGTGTCGATAATTTTGCCCAGTACATGGGGGCCGATTACGACAGCAATGGTGATGGCCAGATCGATTCCGATGCCTTGCGCTATGTCGCCGGTGAAACCCAGGCCAGCTATGTGAACCGGATCACCGGCACGCTGCGCTCGACCCTGCGTGATTCCAATACCCACTTCGTTTCCGCCAGCAGCAGCTACGACTATATCCAGTCCGATGATACCCACCCGACCTATAGTGGCAGCACCATCTCGGCCGGTATTTTTGGCGGCAGCAATGGCAGCGGCGCACCGCGCTACACCTCGTTTGTGAATGGCAAGAATCCGATCTGGAACCAGTATGGCCATGAACGGATGGGCTGGGCAGTTTCTTCTGCCAGTCCGGCAGCGCCCAAAACCAGCGCCAGCAACAAAACCACCAGCACCAGCAACAAAACCACCGCCAGCAGTCAAAACCGCTAATCCCGGCTTTGTCCCGGCACCCCGGCCCATGGCCGGGGCGCAATGAATATGCATCAATAGGCAACAATCGACATGCCCCTACTTTCGTCATGCCTATTGTTGCCGATTGTGCCCAATTACGTCCGGGCACGGTTTTTCCCTTGCGTTTGCGCTTACACTTGCGAGGTATCAGCAGATATCAGCAGATTTCAGCAGATATCTGCAATCTGAACCCTGCCTCCTTTTAATCCGGCAAAGACCAATGATCGCATTCAAGAAATTTTTCCGCTGGCCGCGATTGACGCCCAACTGGTATGTCCTGTATTTTGCGCTCGCCACGCTCGATGTGGTAACGGTATTGTGCAGCTTTGGCCTGAACATCAAACTGACCAATGACTATGCCGAATCGGTCGCGCTTAACCGTGCCTGGGCCACCCGCCTGTCGAGTTATGCCGAATTGTCACTGGCGGCGCAAGCGGTCAATGCGCCGGGCAATGATGTGTTTGACAGCCACGACCCGAAGACCGAGCGCGGCAAAATGCATGTTGCGCTGGACCGGTTTCAGACCGATTTGCGCGCCGCGCACCGTGAAATCAAAACCCTGCAAGATCCGGTCGCCCTGAATCTGCTAAAAGATTTTGCCGCGATTGAGTCTGCCATGAACGACATGGTCAGTGAAGCAAGCCTGATCTTTGGTTTTTTTGAACAGAAACGCGCCACCGAAGCCGGGCAGCGCATGGCCACCATGGACCGGCGCTATGCCCGGGTCAACGCCACACTCGGCAACTTGTCAAAAAATGTCAGCACCATCCAGCAAACCATTTTTGAAGCCCAGTTGCAAACTGCGCAAACCTTGCGTCGCATCGAATATGCGATGCTCGTGCTGGTGGGTCTGATGGTGTTCGGCGCCCTGCGTTATGGCAGACAAATTGCCCAGAGCATGAAACAGGCCGAAGCCGAACGGCAGCGTATGGAAAATATGAAGGCGGAATTTGTCTCGGTGGTCAGCCATGAGTTGCGCACCCCGCTCACCTCGCTCCTGGGCACCTTGCGCCTGATCCGGCAGGGGGTGATTCCGGCGGCACAAATGCCGGGCATGATCGAGATGGCGCACCGCAATGGCGAACGACTGGCCGGGCTGGTGAATGACTTGCTCGATCTGGAGAAAAGCACGAATGGCAAATTGCACATGACATTGCAAGCGCAGCCGTTACGACCGGTGATTGAACATGCGCTCGAAGCCTGTGCCACTTATGCCAGCCAAGCCTCGGGCCAAATGAACCAATGCAGTGTCCTGCTTTCCTGTGATCCGCCCGATTGGCAGCCATGGGCCAACATCGATGCGCAGCGCCTGCAACAGGTGTTACTTAATCTATTGTCCAACGCCATCAAATATTCCCCGCCCGAAATCCCGGTTCGGCTAAGCTACGACAAACGCGGCGATTCGGTTCGGATCAGCGTACAGGATCAGGGGCCGGGTGTGCCGGAAGCATTTCGGCAACGGATTTTTCAAAAATTCGCCCAGGCCGATTCTTCCGCTACCCGTGCCAAGGGTGGCACCGGGCTTGGACTGGCGATTGCCAAGGAATTGATGGAAGCCATGCACGGCAGCGTCGGTTTTGACAGTACGCCCGGTCAGGGCAGCACCTTTTTTATTGACTTGCCTTTATGCCCAGCGCAGGCCAGCGCCAATGCTGGTAATTCGGGCAGCAACACCAACGTCAACGCCAGCACCAACGTCAACGCCAATATCAACTTAGCTCAGCGTAATCCGCTTGAAAAACCCGTCCCATGAATCACCGTCCAGCCGCCAATCCCCCGCCCGACAATCGACCCGCCACATCATCCCCCTCACCTGCCCCCGGCCTGTGGCGTCCAGCGTTTGCTTACCTGGTACTAGCCCCGCTGCTGCTGGCCGCCGGTACGCTATTGTGGTTTTTTTCGCCCGGCACCAGCCAGCCAGAGCCACCAGCCGAGCCAATTGCGCCAATTGCGCCAACTGCGGGTACGCTCGCTGCGGCCAGCGCTGCCAGCCCCCCGGCCCACTCTGCCTCACAAGCGGCATCGTCCCGTGCGCCTTCCGCGCCGGTTCGCCCCGACGCACCGGTAGTCGATGGGCAAGACCCGACCCGCGATTTATCAAGTTATGTGGTACGCGGGCAAAACCCGAGCGCAGCACAAGTGATCGAACGCTTGCATCAAGCCGGGATTCGTAGTGGACTGGGTGCCTTTTCCCCACCCGGCACCCGCCCGCCGCTGATCGGGCTGGCCGTGCCGGACGATTTTGTGTTACCCGATGGCTATGTTCGGCACCATCAGGCCACTGACGATGGCCAACGCATTGAAGCCATTTTAATGTTTGCTCCGGATCGGCAATTATTGGATGCCCAGGGCCGCCCAATTCCGATTCCCGCCAACCGCGTGGTGCCACCCGAGCTCGCCCCACCCGGCCTGCCAATCCGGCGCATCGTGTTGCCCAAACCGATTGATCCCGGTCGGCCATAATGCCAGCGGCTAACATACCGGCACAGAAAATGGCCACACCCAAAATGCCCGCAATCCGCCACCCGGCCCAGTTACTGCTGATGCTGCTGGCCGGTTTGGTACTGTGCCATTATTATGCCCAAGGCGGCCCATACTGGCCGTTGGGCCTGGTGTTTTTGGTGCCATGGCTGCGCCTGCTGGATCGATGCCACACGCTGGGTGCGAGCCTGTTGGCAGCTTGGGCCATCTCGCTCATGTATACCCTTGGCGGGTTTGCCTGGTTTGGCCTGGCGATTGGCCACTACACCGGCATGGGCAGTGCCTCGGGCATGTTGCTGCTACTGGCTGGGGCACTGCTGTTTCAACCACAAATTGTTTGTCTGGTCATGGTACGGCACCTTGCACGGCGTCGTTACGGGCCGCTGTGTGGCGCGCTGGCCGGGGCTGCGGCCTGGGTTGCCGCCGAATGGTATTGGCCCAAACTGCTCGGTGATACGCTCGGCCATGGCCTCTACCCGGCCACGCTGTTGCGGCAAGGGGCTGATCTGGTCGGGGTGGCCGGACTGACGTTGTTGCTGTTGCTGGCCAATGAAGCGTGCGCGGCAGCACTGGCCCGCTATGCCAGGGGCCTGCGCGCCGCAGTATTGCCACTGTTGCCGATGGCTGGTGCGCTGCTGTTGCTGGCCGGGTATGGGGCACTGCTGCCAGCGTTGGCTCCGGCTCCCGCTCCGGCTACGGCTGCAACTACCGCTTCCGGATCATCATCCCCGACTGCGGCCACAGCCCTGCCCCCCTCTTCGGCCAGTAACACGGTTCGGATCGCGCTGATCCAGTCCAATCTGGTCGATTACGAACGCCGCCGCCAGCAACAAGGCAGCGATAAAGCGGTGCGCCAGATTCTCGATACGCATTTTGCGATGAGTTACGACGCCGTGGTGCGGCAGCAGGCCGATGCGGTGCTGTGGTCGGAAACGAGCTACCCCACCACCTTTGGCCAGCCGAAAAGCGCGGCGGGCCGGGCACTCGATCAGGCGATTCTTGATATTGTCAACTCGGCCGGGGTGCCGTTCGTGTTTGGCACCTACGACCTTGATCAGAACGGTGAATACAACGCCGCCGCGTTCGTCGCGCCCGGCACTGGCTTGTTGGGTTTTTATCGCAAAACCCGGCTCTTCCCGTTTACCGAATACGTACCCGGCTGGCTCGATAGCGCGCTGTTGCGACGGCATGTGCCATGGCTGGGTAACTGGCGTGCCGGCAACGGTGCGCGCGTGTTTCCGCTCAAACTGGCCGATGGTCGAGAAATACAGGTACTGCCACTGATTTGCCGCGATGATGTCGACAGCAGCCTTGGCATTGCCGGGGCCAGACTCGGGGCGCAACTGATCCTGACCATGTCCAACGACTCGTGGTTTACCGGCTACCCGCAAGGTGCCATGCTGCATCAGGCGGCCGCCGCGTTTCGCAGCATCGAAACCCGCCTGCCCCAGTTTCGTGTCACCAACAATGGCTATAGTGCCATCATTGACGCCACCGGTCACATCTTGGCAGCCGGGCAAATCGGGCAGCAAACACTGGTGGTGGGCAATCTGCCAGTCGGCACACCGCCCCGCACGCTGATGGTGTGGTGGGGTAACTGGGTCGGTCTGCTGGCCCTGTTCGGACTGGGCCTGTTGGCGGCGCATGCGCTGGCTGGCCAGCTTGGTCAAACGGCCAGCGGTCAGGCCGCCCGGGTCTGGCTGACGGCACGCCTGATACCGCCGATCCGCTTGCCGCAGCAAGTCGCGCTGTTGCCACCTGCCGCTCGCCTAATTGCTGCGCTGTTACAAGGCGCAGCCGGTGCCGGTTTGCTCTGGTTTGGCTACGCGCTACTGCAAAACGAAGTGCTGCGCACCAATACGCTGCTGCAAGGCCGCCAGTTTGCCGCGCTGTTTCTCGCGCCGCTGGCGGCAAGCTGGTGTGTGCGGCAGGCATTTGCCGCCCGGCTCACTCTTGCCGCCGGGCATGTGGTGCTGATGCGTGGCACGCACCAGATCAAGCTGGCCTTGAGCGAGATCAGCGCACTCGAACCCTGGCCAATCGCCCTGCCCGGCCCCGGTTGCCATCTGCGTCTGGTCGATGGCACCCGCTGGCCGCATGCGCTGGCCTTTTCCAATCAAGGGCAACTGTCAGCACTGATTGCCGCGCTGGCACAGAACGGTATCGGCATGCACGATATAGACCAAGGTGCCGACAAAGTGCTGGGCACACGGGCCAGCGTGTACCTGCGGGCGCGGCTGGCCTGCCGCTTCACCCGGCTCGACTTGCCGTGGATAAAATATCTGGTACTGCCGTTCGCGCTGGCGTTTCCAGCCTATTATCTGCACCAGCATATTGCCTATGGCAGTGGCTTTGGCGAATATTTTGCCTTTGGTGCCAAGGCCTATGCGATTGGGCTGGGCCTGTGGTGGAGTGCCTGGGTGATCGGCGTTACCCTGTGCGGGCTACTTTTGCGGGTGCTAACTGAAGCTGGCACACTCTTGACGGTGTTGCTGTTGCCAGCTTGTTTGCCAGATGCGCGCTTCTGGCTCGAACGTGGCACACAGGTGGCGCTGTATCTTGGCCTGCCGGGGTGGTTGTTGTTGCGAACTTTCGGTAGTTAATCGCTGCGCCGGTTTCATCATGGCGTCCAGCCCGGCACTGGCAGCGCCGGTTGCACCCGGTTCCCGGCCAGCGTTGCCAATTTCACCCTTGCGAGATGGTAAATGGCCCCAATTACTGCGAAAAAATGATGTATTTGGCGGGTAAGGCAAGCGCTTGAGGTATGATGCAGGCTTAAAAAATTTTAACCTGCTGCCATGTCGGAAAATCCAGTCAAAACCGCCGTCTTCACCATTGTGTCCCTCAATTACGGCGCGTTCGCCAAAACCCTGATGGAGTCACTGCGCCGAACCCACCCGGACTGGGCGCGCTATGTGTTGGTGGTCGATGAATGTGACGACCCCGAGAAAATCGACGAAATCGAAGCCATCGACGCAGCCGAAGCGGCCAAGGGAACCAAGGGCAGCAAAGAATTCAGAGGATTCAAAGGCATCAAAGGAAACGGAGAAGTCGGGTCAGAATTGTTTACCCCACTGACGATCGATCAGCTCACGTTGCCAAAGATGCGCGAATTTTTGTTTCGCTACGACATCATGGAATTGAATACGGCTGCCAAGCCGTACATGTTTTCCTACCTGCGGCGCAAGCACTATGATCGCGTGGTGTATATTGACCCGGATATTTTGGTTCTGGACCGGCTGGTGGATGTGGAACGCCTGCTCGATGAAGGCGCAACCGGGGTATTGACGCCGCACCTGACCGCCCCGCTGGAAGACGGCTACTCACCGTCCGAACTTGACATCATGCGTGCCGGTTCGTTTAACCTGGGTTTTTTGGCCATGAACGGCTTGCGTGCATCGGATGAGTTTTTGCACTGGTGGGAAAAAAAACTCGAACACGGCGCGGTATCCGACCCGAACAAGGGTTTGTTTACCGACCAGAAATGGGTCGATCTGGCACCCGGCATGTTTGGCGGGTTTGCGATATTGCGTGACCCCGGCTACAACCTGGCGTACTGGAATTTGCCGCACCGCCCTGTCACCGTGACCGGCGAGGGTGAGGCGCGCAAGTGGCAAGCCGGTGGCGCGCCGCTGCGCTTTTTCCATTTTAGCGGCTTTGACCCGCTCAATCCGCAACCGTTTTCCAAGCACCAAAACCGGTTAACGCTCGATACCATTGGCCCGGCGCGCGAATTGGCCTTGTACTATGCCGAGCGGGTGTTGTTCCACGGCTTGGTGGCGTTTCGCAAAATTGCCTATGCGTTTGGCCGCTTTTCCGATGGCACGCCGATTCCTTCACCGATCCGCAAGCTGTACCGGGAAGATGCCGATGTGCGCTTTGCTGCCGGGGAGGATCCATTTGAAGCCGGGGATTATTTTGTCAACGGTGAAGCAGGCAATATGCCGGTGATTTTGCGTGCGCTGTGGCTCGAACATGATCATTTGCAGCGCGCCTTTCCCGATCCACTGGGCACCACCCGAATGGCGTATTACCACTGGTTTGCCGAAGCGGGCGGAGTGGAAATCGGGATTCCGGATGCGTATATTGTGCCGATTCGTACTGCGTGGAAAAAGTTGCAAGAACTGGCCAATCCGGTGCGACCGGGTGAAAAATCGAGCCTGGACGTACCCTACCGGCCTTCGATCTGGGCCCGGGGACTGGTATTTTTGCACAAGCGCGCCACGGGCGGCAAGCTTAGCCCGCAACGCCTGACCCAATACCAGCGCATTACCGGAGCGCGTGAATTTTATCGACTCGGCTATGAGCAGTTTCGCAGTTCACGGCTGGCGCAAAAATTTGGTTTGCCAATCTTGCCGAAAACCGAAGCCGATCCGCTGCAAGCGAATGTGATGCATGCCAGCCTGCCGCCGTCGTTACCGATTAGCAGCGTACGGCGTCACAAGCAGCGTTTTTCCGGACTGTATATTGAACCGGGGCAAGAGGCGTGGTGGATTGGACGGCAGGCACGCTTCATGGTCGGTCAAGTATCTTCCCCGGTGATTCGCATACAGGGCAAGCACCATCAGGCATTCCATTTGCGTGCCAATGGCAAAAAAACCCTGATGCTCACGATTGGTTTTAATGATGATCCCCGGGTCGAAGTCGAGCTCGATGAATATGAATTCGATGTCACGGTGGAACTGGCAGAATTGCCCAAGACTTGGCCTGCCATTTTGCACATTATTCCGGAAATCAGTTTTATACCAAAACAATTGGAGCTAAATCAAGATACGCGCCGCCTGTCAGTACAGGTGTCGGAAATTTTGGCCGGTGGCCACACCATTTTCAAGGCCATGAACGAGGCCAACCCGCCCGCCGCGTCAGCCCGCAGTTTGCCGGGTGTGAATGTGATCGGCTATGCGCGCTCGGAACATGGCGTCGGCCAGTCGCTGCGCCAGTTTGTCACGGCGCTCGATGCGGCGTATGTACCGAATGCGATTATCGATTTCAACAACAACAACAACAGCCGGATTGATGACAAAAGCCTTGATGAGCGGATCGTCAAGGAGGCGCAGCATGGCATTAATGTGTTTCACATCAACGCCGACCAAATGCCGGAAGTGGAAATGCACCTGCCATCGCATTATCTGGCGCGCTACAACATCGGTTTTTGGCACTGGGAACTGCCGGAAATGCTCGATGAACATCTGGCCGGGTTTAACAGCCTGCACGAAGTGTGGGTGCCGACCGGTTTTGTGCAGGAAGCGGTAGCCAAGCGGGCACCGGTGCCGGTGGTACGGATGCCGCATGCGATTGCGTTTAGCGTCTCGCCCGACCTGAAGCGCAGCCAATTTGGTTTGCCGGAAGACAAATTTCTGTTTTTGATGATGTACGATTTTTCATCGTACCAAGAGCGCAAGAATCCGCAGGCAGCGCTCGATGCCTTTGATTTGGCGTTCGCTGGCAAACAGCGCGATGTGGTGCTGGTGATCAAGACCCAGAATGCCCAGTTTCATGCGGCCGATGTGGCGGCGCTGCAGGCGCGGCTGGAAGGCCGTGCCGATGTCATCTGGATCAATAAAACCCTCAGTCGGCAAGAAGTGTACGATTTGCAGTACTTGTGCGATGCACTGGTGTCGCTGCACCGTTCGGAAGGGTACGGTCTGGCCCCGGCTGAAGCGATGTTCTTGGCCAAGCCGGTTATCGCCACCAATTGGTCGGGCAATACCGAATTCATGACGCCGCAAAACTCGCTGCCGGTCAATTACACGCTGGTCAAAATTGCGCACGATATCGGGGTGTACCGGGCCGGGCAAACCTGGGCCGAGGCCGATGTAGCGCATGCGGCACAGCAGATGCAAAGCATTGTCGATGATCCGGCACTGTACCAGCGTATCGGTCAGGCGGCACGGCGCACCATGCTGGAGCAATTCAGCCCGGAAGTAATTGGCAAGCGGATTTTGGCACGGCTTGACTATATTCAGCGCACGCTGATGTCGAATTAAGCGGTGGCAGATCAGGCCCGACGCCGCTTTTGGCGAAGATAATTTTTTTGCTGCCTAAAAAGCTGAAACAAGCGAAGCGAACGGCAGATGGCCTGCCATCACATCTGCCCGCGTAATTTCCATCGCCATGCCAAGTGCTTTGTTATACTGAACCCTGTAAGTTTTTAACAGGATCAAAACATGCAGCAAGACAAACAGGCGCTGGTTTTATTTAGCGGCGGGCAAGATTCCACCACCACACTGGCATGGGCACTGCAACAATATTCCCGCGTGGAAACGATAGGCTTTGATTATGGCCAGCGCCACGCGGTCGAGCTGGCTCAGCGTCCGATCATTTTGCAACAGATCCGCGAGCACGATGCCGGGTGGGATGCGCGACTTGGGCTTGACCATGTACTCGATTTGCGTTGGCTTGGGCAATTGTCTGATACCGCCTTAACCAGCGAGGTGGCGATCAGCATGGCGCAAAATGGCTTGCCCAATACCTTTGTACCGGGGCGCAATTTGCTGTTTTTGACGGTGGCAGCCACACTGGCCTACCGGCGTGGCCTGACCGTGCTGGTTGGTGGCATGTGCGAAACCGATTTTTCCGGCTACCCGGATTGCCGCGACGATGCCATCAAGGCGCTGCAGGTGACACTGAATCTGGGCATGGCGACCCGGCTGACGATAGAAACACCGCTGATGTGGCAAAACAAGCAGCAAACCTGGCAACTGGCCCAAACCATAGGCGGTGCCGCCCTGGTTGAATTGATCCGCCAGCACAGCCACACCTGTTATCTGGGTCAGCGTGATATACTGCACGACTGGGGTTACGGCTGCGGCACCTGCCCTGCCTGCCAGTTGCGCGCCCGGGGTTATCAACAATTTATTGAGGCAGACGCCCTGCCAAATCCATCATGCTGACCGCCATCCTGACCGACATTCACGCCAATCGTCAGGCCCTCTCTGCCTGTTTATTACACGCCGAACAACATCACGCCAAGCATTATGCGTTTTTGGGTGATTTGGTTGGCTACGGGGCCGATCCGGGCTGGGTGCTCGATACGGTGGCCGACTATGTGGGCCGCGGTGCCATTGCCGTGATGGGCAACCATGATCATGCGGTACTGCACGAACCACGCGATCGCATGCATGAAGAGGCGCGCGAGGTAATTGACTGGACCCGGCGTCAACTAACCCCGGCGCAACTCGGTTTTGTTGCCACATTACCCATGCAGGTATCAAGCAACGGCATTTTATATGTGCATGCCAGCGCCCACCACCCGGAGCAATGGACCTATATCAACGGGGTATCGGAGGCAGTGAAATCACTCAATGCCCAAGACAGCCGGATTATTTTTTCCGGCCACGTCCATATGCCAGCCCTGTACCGGATCAGTGAAGACGGCAAGGCTGGCGCGCAAATTCCAATGCCAGGCAAAACCAATTTGCTGCGGCCACAACACCAGTACCTGTCCCTGCCCGGTTCGGTCGGACAACCGCGCGATGGCAATCCACAAGCCTGTTATGCGCTGTATGACCAAACCAACCGCGAGCTAACTTACTATCGGGTCACCTATGATGTCAGCGGTGCGGCACGCAAGGTGATTGAAGTTGGCCTGCCGATTGCGCTTGCCATGCGGCTGGTTGAAGGTATTTGATCAGCGCCCCCCCCCTGTTCCCGCCAACGCCACAGAATTCCAAATCTGATTAGCACAGAAAAATTCTGCATCATGTTGATTGATGCAGAATTTCTGATATTATTCAAATTGTGTGAATAATCGCGATGAATTATGATTGACGCCAATTTTCATATCACTCTGACGCCAATTTTCGCACCATTTGATTTGGCACAATTTAAATTATCAACAAAACATCATTCTATGACCACTGCCAAACCCCATGAACCGCTGGAACAAGACCAGATCAACCGCGCGGTATGGAGTGCCTGCGATACCTTTCGCGGCGCCATCGATTCAAGCGTGTACAAGGACTATGTGTTGACGATGCTGTTCCTGAAATATGTGACCGATGTCTGGCTCGATCACCTTGAACTGTACCAACAACAACATGATATGGAAATAGTTACCGAAATGCTACGACGTGAGCGTTTTGTGCTACCGCCAGAAGCCAATTACTATACGCTGCACCAAAAGCGGAACGAGGCGGGCAATGGTGAACGGATCGACCAGGCACTGTCGAAAATCGAAACATGCAATCAGGCCAAACTGTCCGGGGTGTTTCAGGATATTCAATTCAATTCGACCAAACTTGGTGACGAAAAGCAAAAGAATTCGATTTTGGCCCAGTTGCTGGAAGACTTTAACAAGCCGGAACTGAATCTGCGCCCAAGCCGGGTCGGCAATCTGGATATCATCGGCAATGCCTATGAATTCCTGATTCGCCATTTTGCTTCGACCAGCGGCAAAAAGGCCGGGGAATTTTATACCCCGCCGGAAATTTCGGAATTGATGGCCAAGCTGGTTGATCCTGCGCCGGGCGACGCCATTTGCGATCCGACCTGTGGTTCTGGCTCGCTGCTGATGAAGTGCGGTCGCCTGATCGCCCAGCGTGACCGGCGAGCGCAGTATCACCTGTATGGCCAGGAAGCGATTGGCAGCACCTGGGCACTGGCCAAGATGAATATGCTGCTGCACAATGAAGACCGCTACCAGATCGAATGGGGCGACACGCTGCGTGAGCCGAAGTTGCTCAATGGCGATGGCAGTTTGCGCCAGTTTGACGCGGTAGTGGCCAATCCGCCGTTTTCGCTGGAGAAATGGGGCATTGAGGGTGCCAAAAATGACCTGCATCAGCGCTTTGCGCGCGGCTTGCCACCGGCTGGCCGGGCCGATTATGCGTTTATATTGCACATGATTGCCACCATGAAACCGGACAGCGGACGAATGGTGGTGGTCGCACCGGCCGGGGTACTGTTCCGCAAGGGGCAGGAAGGCGAGATTCGCAAACAACTGTTGCAGGAAAATTTGCTCGACACCGTCATTGGACTGCCGGAAAAACTATTTTATGGCACCGGCATTGCCGCCGTGATTTTATTGCTGCGCCACAAGCGGGTCGATCAAAACGTACTGATGATTGATGCCAGCGGCGAATTTCAGGATGCCAAGGGACAAAACTCGCTGTCAAAAGAGAACATTGAGCGCATTTTGCAAGCCTGTCAGCAACGCCAAAGCCAGCGCGAATTTGCCCATTTGGCCAGCATAGAGGAAATTGCTGCAAAAAAATACGACCTGAACATCCGCAACTATGTCATGGCACGCTCGACGCTGACCCCGATTGATCTGAGGCAACTGCACCAGGAACGTGACTTGCTCAGCGCGCAGGGGCAAGCCCTGACGCACGAACTTGATCAATTACTGGCACAACTGATCACGGATTATCCGGTGTTTGACCAGCCGATCGAACCCGTGCCGCCGTTTGAACCAAACCATGGTATGGGGCCGGGCTAAGATGTCGACGCCGCGGCCAACCAGCTTACCCGCGCCGCACCACGGTTTGCGCTTCGTCGCCCTGCCGCGCCCGAATTCTCCCGATGCGCGCCACCTGCTCACCCGCCGCAGTCAATTGCGCCTGGGCCGCGTCGGCATGGTCGGCAGCCACCACCACAATCATGCCGATGCCGCAATTAAATACCCGGTGCATTTCAGCATCTTGCACCCCGCCATGCTGTTGCAGCCAGGAAAACAGCGGCGGCATGGTCCAGCTTGTGGCATCGAGTTCAGCCATCAGGTGCGGCTGCAACACGCGCGGCACGTTTTCCACCAAACCACCGCCGGTAATGTGTACCAGCCCCTTGACCTCCATGCTTTGCATCAGGGCCAGAATCGGCTTGACATAGATCCGGGTCGGCTCCAGCAACACCTGTTTCAGCGGACGGCCATGAAAATCGGCGTCCAGATCGGGCTGTGCCACCTCGATGATTTTGCGCACCAGCGAATAGCCGTTCGAGTGAATACCGGACGAAGCCAGTCCCAGCACCACATCACCGGGGACGATTTTGCTGCCATCGATCAATTTCGATTTTTCCACCACGCCCACCGCAAAACCGGCCAGATCGTATTCGCCAGCCGGATACATCGATGGCATTTCGGCCGTCTCACCGCCCAGCAGCGCGCAGCCGGACAATTCACAACCCTGGGCAATACCCTTGACAACCCGGGTGGCGGTCGCCACATCGAGCTTGCCACAGGCAAAATAATCAAGGAAAAACAGCGGTTCGGCACCCTGCACCAAAATATCGTTGACACTCATGGCCACCAGATCGATGCCCACCGTGTCGTGGCCATCGAGCGCAAACGCCAGCTTGAGCTTGGTTCCCACGCCATCTGTGCCAGAAACCAACACTGGTTCCTGATATTTTTTGCTAATCTCGAACAAACCACCGAATCCGCCGATGCCACCCAGCACGCCTTCACGGTGGGTACGCCGACAAAATGGCTTGATCGCTTCGACCAGTGCATCACCGGCGTCGATATCGACCCCGGCATCACGATAAGAGAGGGAAACTGTTGAACTCATGAGTGAAAAATGGAATATGATGTGAGCCACACGGGCCTATTTTTAGGTCATGCAGGTCGCGTTAAAAGCGCCATTCTATCAAATCGGATCAATCAACCGGGCCTTTTTTCATTCGTCATGTCATTTTCTTTTTCCGCTGAGCAAAAACAAACCGCGTTTTGGGTGGCGATTTGGCTATCCGTACTGGCCTTGCTGTATTCGCTTGGCTCGATTCTGACCCCGTTTGTCGCCGCCGCCATCCTTGGCTATGCGCTCAATCCGGCCGTTGATCGGCTGGAAAAAATGCGCCTGCCGCGCACGCTCGGGGTGTTGATCATCATGGTGCTGTTCCTGTCGGCCCTGCTGGCGCTGGTATTTGTCGTGGTACCGGTGCTGCAAAAGGAAATACCCGCCCTAAAAAACCAGATTCCGGTGATGCTCGACCGTCTGAACGAAATCGCCAGCCCAAAACTGCGCGAAATGGGCATCAAGGTGCAGCTTGACAGTACCGGCCTGAAAAAACTGCTGGCCCAACAACTGACCACCAGTGGCGACATCGTCTGGGATACCGTCATCAGTTCCGCCAAAGCGGGCGGCACCGCCCTGCTCGGCTGGCTGGCCAATGCGCTGTTGGTGCCGGTAGTGTTGTTTTATTTACTCATGGACTGGCATAAACTGGTGGCGCGGGTGCAAGGCGCGGTGCCACGGCGCTGGCTCGATAAAACCATTACCATGAGCACCGAAGTCGATCAGTTGCTGGCCCAGTACCTGCGCGGGCAATTGATGGTGATGCTGGTCTTGGTTGTGTATTATTCGAGCGCGCTGTCACTGGCCGGGTTTGAAATTGCACTGCCGGTCGGGGTGTTGACTGGCTTGTTGGTGGTGATTCCCTACCTTGGCTTTGGCCTCGGGCTGGTGCTGGCACTGTTGGCCGCATTCTTGCAGTTTTCAAGCTGGTACGGCGTGCTGGCCGTGGCGCTGGTGTATGGGGTTGGCCAAATTCTGGAAAGTTTTATTTTGACGCCACGCCTGGTAGGCGAGCGAATTGGTTTGAATCCGCTGGCCGTGATTTTCGCCTTGATGGCGTTTGGCCAACTGTTTGGTTTTACCGGAGTATTACTGGCTCTGCCGTGTTCAGCCATTTTAATGGTAGGATTTAAACATTTACGCGCCCATTACTTGGCGTCCAGTTTTTATCAATCCTAAAAAACGGCATGGAACAATTGCTTTTGGCGCTAACTGACCCGCCACTGCCCTGCCTGGACAATTTCATGGCCGGGCCCGATTCTAACAATTCTGAATTGAAGGATGCGCTGCGCCGGTTTGCCGACAATTCGCATCCCGAGCGGTTTTTGTATCTGTGGGGGCCTGCCGCATCCGGCAAAACCCATTTGTTGCGCTCATTAAGTGCAGAGAAGGCGCGCTATGTCGATGCCGCGCACGCCACGGCAGAAGCGCTGTGCTACCATCCTGCGACCCAATTGTATCTGCTTGACAACTGTGAGCAATTAAACCCGGAGCGGCAAATCGATGCCTTTGCGCTGTATAACCAGATCCGGATCGAAGGTGGCCGACTGGTGTGCAGCGGAGCCGTGGCACCAAAAGGCCTGTTGCTGCGCGAGGATTTGCGCACCCGCATGGGCTGGGGTTTGATTTATCAACTGCATCCCTTGACAGATGCTGATAAAATCAGCGCTTTCGGGCAAATTGCGCGCGAACGTGACTGGCCGCTGGCGGCCAATGTGTTACCGTATCTGATTACCCATTACCGGCGCGACATGCGCTCGCTGGTTTCGGTACTCGATGCGCTAGATCGTTATTCGCTGCAAACCCGGCGCCAAATGACCTTGCCGCTGCTGCGCGAGTTGTTACGCAGCGCATCAGGTGAATTGGGCGGGGCAGATCAGCCGGATGAATCAGGCGAACCGCTGCCACCCGGTGCGCAAGCCGACAAACACAAGATCGCACACGAAATCACACACGAGATCGCACACGAAATCACGCACGACACCATCAACCCTGAACCAGGCGGGCCGGAAGCGGCCCCGATACCAACATGAATCTGGCCCTGTTTGACCTTGACCACACGCTGTTGCCGATCGACTCCGACAACGAATGGGGCAAATTTCTGGTACGGCGTGGCGTAGTCGATCGCGACAGCTTTGCTGCCGCCAACGCCCGTTTTTTCGCCCAATATCAGGCTGGCACGCTCGACCCGGACGAATATTTGGGTTTTGCCCTGGGTACATTGGCCGGTTTTGCCCGCGCCGAACTCGATGCGCTGCACGCCGACTTCATGCGCGAAGTAATTGAACCGGTATTGTTGCCGCAAGCCAAAGACTTGCTGGAACGGCACCGCGCGCAGGGCGATTTGATCGCCATTGTTACCGCCACCAACCTCTATGTCACACGCCCGATTGCCAGCGCCCTCGGGGTTGAACATCTGGTGGCAGCGGTACCGGAAGAACAGCCGGATGGACGCCTGACCGGCAAGCTGCTCGGCCAGCACTGCAATGGCCCGGGCAAAATTGTTCACACCCGGCAGTGGCTGGCAGGCTTGGGCAAAACCCTGGCCGACTTTCCCCAAAGCCATTTTTACAGCGATTCACACAACGACATTCCGCTGATGTCGCAAGTTACCCATCCGGTGGCCACCAACCCCAGTGCCAAACTGGCGGCCCATGCCAAAGACCAGGGTTGGCCCCTACTGACACTTTTTCACGAGCTCGCATGATTAAAAAACTCATCCGCAAACTGTTCGGGATGAAGGATGATCCCGCCAGCGCAGAAAAGCCGTCCGGCCCGCGCATTCTCGGCCCGACCGAGCACAAAATCGATCCGAAACTGGTATCGAACAATGCGCTGAAGGTGACGCAGACCCTGCAGGACGCCGGATTCCAGGCCTTTGTGGTCGGCGGCGCGGTGCGCGATTTGCTGCTTGGCGTGTCACCCAAGGATTTCGACATTGCCACCGATGCCACGCCGGAACAGGTCAGAAAACTGTTTCGCCGCGCCTTCATCATCGGCCGCCGGTTTCAGATCGTACACGTCATGTTCGGTCAGGACTTGCTGGAAGTGACCACCTTCCGTGGCAGTTCGACCGAGCAAGCACCGAAGGACGAGCATGGCCGGGTACTGCGTGACAATACCTTTGGCAGCCAGCAAGAAGATGCGATCCGGCGCGACTTTACCATCAACGCCATGTATTACAATCCGGCGACGCAGGAAGTGCTCGATTATCACGGCGGCATGACCGACATTGAAGCGAAGGTATTGCGCATCATCGGCCACCCGGAAACCCGCTATCGCGAAGACCCGGTACGCATGTTGCGGCTGGTACGCTTTGCCGCCAAACTGCAATTTACGATTGACCCCGGCTCCAGCGCCCCGATTGCGGTGATGGCACCGTTAATCAACAACGTCCCGGCGGCGCGGGTGTTTGATGAAATGTTGAAACTGCTAACCAGCGGCCACGCGCTGGCCTGCCTGCAACAACTGCGCAAGGAAGGCCTGCACCACGGCCTGTTGCCGCTGCTCGATGTGGTGCTGGAACAGCCGCTTGGGGCCAAGTTTGTCACGCTGGCGCTGGTCAATACGGACGAGCGGATTCATCAGGGCAAGGGCGTCTCGCCCGGCTTTTTGTTTGCCGCCCTGCTGTGGCATCAGGTTCTGGAAAAATGGCGCGCCTATCAGGCCGCTGGTGAGCACACGATTCCGGCGCTGCATCTGGCCGCCGATGATGTGCTGGCCAGCCAGACCGAAAAGCTGGCGCTGCAACGCAAAATTGGGGCCGACATGCGTGAAATTTGGGCCATGCAACCACGGTTTGAGCGGCGCAACGGCAAAAATCCGTATCGCTTGCTCGAACACGTGCGCTTTCGCGCCGCGTATGACTTTTTGCTGCTGCGCTGCGCCTCGGGCGAAGTTGATGAAGAACTCGGCAACTGGTGGACCAATTTTATTGCGGCTGACCCGAACCAGCGTCAAGAACAGGTCAATGCAGCGGCCAAGGCACCACGCGGGCCGCGCCCGGGGCCGGGTGCGGCATCCGGCCATGGCAGCCAGCGCGGCAACAACACGGCTGATAACACGGCTGCCGGGCGTTCCGACGCCGCCCCGGATGATGATGATGACCTGATGCCGGAATCGGACAATGGCGGTAGCGATTCCGCTGGCCCGCGCAAGCGTGCCCGGCGCGGTCGGCGGCGGCGTTCGGGTGGTGGCCATTCCGGCTCTGGCGGCGGCAACGCGTAACGCGCATGGTTATCTGCTACATCGGGCTGGGGGCCAATCTGGGCCAGCCGGGCCAAACGCTCGCTGCCGCCCTGCAACAGTTGGCCCAGTTGCCGCACACCCGGCTGTTGGCCCAATCGCCGCTGTATGCCAGTAAACCGATTCAATCCAGTGGAGACGACTACCTCAATGCCGTGGCCGCCATCGAAACCACGCTAGCCGCGCTTGCCCTGCTTGACCAATTGCAGGCAATTGAACTGGCGCACGGGCGCGAGCGCCCCTACCACAACGCCCCGCGCACGCTTGATCTTGACTTGTTGCTGTATGGGCAGGAACAGCTTGCCAGCCTGCGGCTCACCCTGCCCCACCCACGTATGCACCTGCGCGCCTTTGTGCTGTTGCCATTGCTGTATATCGCGCCGGATATCACCTTGCCCGGACTTGGCCCGGCAGCGGGCTTTTTGCCGGGCGTGGCCGATCAGGAAATTCGCTTGTTGAGCTAGCCACCCGGTTGATGGGTATCCGCAGCATGCCACCATTTGATGAACCCGGTCAGCGTCAGTAAGCCCAATGCCGTGAGCGAATAATCTGAATAAAGGGTTCCGGCAGTGCCGGTGGTGTTGAATTTTTTGGCAGATCCACGGACAAGGCCTGTTAACACCGACGATTTTTATTATGGGAGCGAAGCGCTGATGGGGATTTTTTTGTGGCAGAAGGGAAATATTTGGTGTCGCATGGGTTTGCGCTTGATGGGCGGGGGGCTGCAGGCGAAGCCGGGGCGAACGGTGGAGTTAAGAGCGGTGCCTCGGTTTGGGCGGGGACCTGCCCCGCAGGCGGGGAGGCTGTGGCATCTGGCGCGCGGGGAGTGGGTGCAATGCCACAGGATATAATCGACAAACCCTCCCCCATTTGCTGCACCTTTCTTTTTCTGCTTAGGATTCCCATCCGATAATACACTTACCCGCGCTTCTGCCAGCCAGTACATGAATTGTGGCCAAAATCTCGAAACGGCAAGAAATTCTCCAAAAAATTTCCTCCTCCCCACTGTTTTATTCAAAATTAACGAAGTCTACTCCGACGCGGCCAGTGTATTGACTTGCCAATGTTTGATACCGTGCAGCATAAATTTCCCGTAATTGGCAGACCGGAACCAAAACCGTCTCGTGGGAAGTGAACTCTTCGTCCTTGTTCGTATGAAGGAAAACAACATCAATGCCATCCGAATGAATCGATTTTTTCCGCTTATTGTGATATTTAATTAATGCGTAATCAATCGAAGGTTGCCCACTTAGAGCATTTACTACACTGAACGCTTTTCGTTCGTTTTTAGCGGTTTTTGCGAAAATATGGTTACTTCTGTCTGCGACCGCAAGCGCCGTTTTAATATCTGTTTTTTCAAGAAGTAGTACTTTAATAAGTCGATGTGGTTTCAGTTTCTTCGCCAAGTGCCCGGTAAGTTGCACAGGCACCGTTTCACAAGCAGGAGAAACACATAAATACCAGTTATTAGCATTATTCTTATCGATTAGAACCGTTCCACTGGTAATAAAATCACCATCAAACTCTCTCGCACACAACGTCAAATTCAATGCATGTCCGATGTCAAATTTCAAATTCTCATTATTCTTAGAGTTTTCAAGCAAACGCATATGAGTCGCAGAAAAATCCAACGGCTCAATCATCCCATCCAAACATTCTCTTTGCAACGCATTAAAAGTCTCACTCACCATCAGTTGTAATTTATTGTTTCTAATTAAGTTTCTATTTAACTCATCCACCAATCGTTCAAACAATTTCCTAATTTCTTCCTGCATATCAAGTTGGTTAGCTTTGGATAAGATGGCGTGAAGCCACGCAGCCTGCCCTTCCAAATCTTGACCAAGATTTTTTTTAAAAGGAATTGGCTCATTTTCCAGTTGGTTTTGCATTTCCGATATAATCAATCGGTAATATGGTGGCTTCCAGTCAATCAAACATGTTTCAATTGCTTTCCAAATTTCTCCAGCTTCATTTGGATGGTCGTCACTTGATTTTGAATGCAAAACGATAAAAATATTACCCGCTTGAAGCCACTTACGTTCACTTTCAAAACTGCCAAAAATTTGTCTGTCACGTCTTTTCGTTTTAATATGGTTATAATTCTTAATTTTTCGTTCGCAAATTTCATTCAGAATTGGTTTTCCATTTTTACGGAATTGATCTCCAAAATAATCTGATGTCTGCTTTGTCGCTTTCCGGTTAACAATATATGAAGCCACATCGCTCTCTGTTACCAACTCAATCCACTCTGAAGGAATTTTGCCTGAATATTCAGTCGCATCATCCCAAAAATCTTGTGCGGCTTGGTGCTCTGCAAATGCACTCCCCGGTTCCTCACTGCCAAACAAGCTAGCCGCAACTTCAAGCCAAACTTGCCTCAATTCTTCTCTGGTGTAAATAACCACCAAATTCATATGATCGGTATCGCACAATTCATCAATTGCCCCGATAGATTTTTCTGGATTATTGTGCTCCAAATGATAGTCAAGAATAATTAGATCACATTTCCTGATTTTTTCAATTTTTACATTATCAACATTATTATCCACATCACATACTAATTTCATTTCCTGAAAAAAATGATGAATTTTCGCGGCCTTTTTTAAACCATTTATTGTTTCTTCAGAGGGTGTAGTTGCGAAAAATGCCGGATTACATAATTCACTATAAGGCACAAAGTCATCATCGATCATCATGACTGATCGGATAGCGTTGTCACGGAATGTTTTGGTTATGAGTTCTTCGTAGGATGCAACAGCCATTACGCCATCTCCATTTTATTAAAAGTTATTGCAAAATTCGCTCCCCCTTGCACCAACTGTGCATCGCTAGGGGGAACGTAGCGAATTTTATGGTGAGCGACTGCCAGATTTTCTTTGCAGAGATACAGGCCCACTCCGTTGCCATTGGAACGTCGACTATAAAAGAGTTCAAAAAGACGCGGAATATCATCGTCATCAACAGGCGGGCCAGAATTGGCGATGACAACCTCATCATCAACGACATCGATTACGATACGTCTTTCCTGTGCGAGCGAAACCCAATATAGCGCGTTGTTTATAATATTCACAAACACAGGATAAATTCTGGAAGGCAAATCTTTTATACGCATGCGTGTGAATTTTTCCTGAAACTGAATATTAACCCGTTGCCGCTCGAACCTGTCTCGAAAAAACTTCTCAATATGCTCCTGAATCATTTTTCCGGTAATCTCCTGCCTTGATTGATATCCAGACAACTTGAGCGGCGACAGAAAGCGAATTTGTTGAGTCAAAGCTTTGTGCGAATTATATGCAGTTTTAAAACCAGGGTGATTCGATTTGATATCAGAGGGAAGAGAATTCAAGCCACTGGTAACCATACCATCCAACTCTTCCAATTCATGAGCCAATATTTCTACACTTATTCCCAATTGCGCCAGTGCCTGTAAACTCTTGGCCTTTTCTTCAAAATATGCTTTTTCCTCTTCTGCCATTGAGAATGCGGCATCAAGATTGATACCCTCAGCGAGCCTGTCAAGTGCGCGTTGTATGGTTTCGTATTCAATTGCAAAAGTATCTACCAACGTTGTGTAAACCGCATCCAGACTGTTCAAGGTAACTTCCAGATTGGCACCATCCCCAACGCCTTCTACCAACGGCAGTGCTTTTTTATAATACTCGCCACGGTCGTCCCGTCCCTTATTACTCCAAACACCCAAGAGTGTTTGAACTTTTCCCTCAATAATGGAAAGTGACCTGTTTACGTGCGCATTCAATAGTCCTTGATTGCGCTCGAAATTCTTTCGGGCAGTTTGCACTGGTGATGCTTTGCTGATCTCTGATTCAAATCTATTTCTGGCCTCCTTTAATTCCACCAGATGAGCGCTGTACTCACCATACATGTCACGATAGGTTCGGTATTTTTCCTCATTATCGCCCAACTTTGGTGGCTTAACTGGTGTCTTTAATTTTGTCCGCGCAGCCTCAAGCTGCTGAAGTTGTTCATCGAAGGATGTTAACACGCTATGATCAAGTTTGCCCTCTTTCTCGGTCAACGTGTGCCGTAGTTCCTTGGCCTCGGATAACTGTTTTTCCAATTCAGGCGCTTTGGCTTTTAACTCTTCATTGAAACTTCTTTGTGACTGTCGCCGCGCTTGGGTTTGTGCTTCTTTCCGCAGTTCGCGTTCCTGCTTTACTATGGCAAGCATTTCCTGTCGCTCGTCAGATTTAGTTCCAAAAAACCTGTCTGCTAGCGAAATTAAAACAGTCTTTACCAATTCCTTCAACTCTCTTGCCGCTTGGTTCCGAATAAATCCTTCTCTACCAGCCTTATCTTTTAACAGGAAATTATCATCCTGAAAAATCGAAATCTTCCCAAAAGTGCGGCGAGTTGACCAATAATATCGCCCGGCATTTCTTGATCGCCGATCTTCTATCTCGAAAAAATCATTATCAATTCTACCATAAGGCAATACCCGTAAACCATCCCTAAATATCATCAAGCCTGCATATTTTTTCTGCACTTCGTAGGTTTCCCACTGTTTTACATCCAAACTGCTCTTATCAAACTCATGTTCAAATGTGCCAATTTTAATTGAGAAAGGGCCTACTTTTGAACCACTTGCGTCCAATTCGATAGTTGGTGGAATTTTTATTATGCCCTTTTCCTCCCCCCAAGCTTTGACTTTACCAGTAAACCAACCCTTGCTATCAAATTTTCCAACTACAGTGTGTTCAAGTCCAGAAAAATCTGCATCAGAAAATACATCATTTTGCCTCAAGACATCGACAGTGCCGCCCTTGGTTGAGTGGGTTATTATTTGATATGAAAACATCTCATTATGTGTTTCATACGGATCAAAAAAGGCGCGTAATGTATCTACCAAATCACTCTTTACAGCGGTAAGTTCAGCATTTTCTTTTGCAGTGTCCCCCGGATTAGTTAAAAGTGCCAAATCCCGATTTAGATCAAGTAAAAATAAGGCCGTGCCATGTCGATCACCATCCAGTTCCGCTACTTTATCCAGCAAAGATTCCCATTGGGTCAAGATACCGGTATCCAATTTAAATTGAGTGCAAAACCGAGTCATTCTTTCTTCGGTTGTTGGTATTTCTTCATGTGCCTTTTCAGCGATGTCGATCTGATCATATCCAAATTTATCCCAAGCGTCCCGAATTTCTTTCTGCCGCTCAATTGACAAGTCAGTGCGTGCACTGGAGCAAAAATTATCCTGTAAAGTCAACAACAGATCAGAAAATACTTCTTCAATACGATCAAAATCCGAAAACTCTGCCACTGGTATCGTAATATCGGAAATGGAAAGATAAGGATTCTCAAATAAACGCCAGTCAATTAACGCAACCGCATATGGCTCGTGAATCTTCTTGGTAATAAGAAAAGTCACTGGTGCAAGAAATGCACATGAAAGCCTGCCGATACCTTTTTCGCCTTGGGTCTTACGGGATGGCAGACGAAATCTATCAATTTCGGGCAAAATATTTTTTTTGCTTTTCGATTCAGTACCAACCACTAACCAGCTTTCAGTAATCTGGTTCAGGTGCATGCCACAGCCATTGTCGATAATTGCACCGCATTTATACTCGCCATCATAGGTATGAAGGGCCACGTCGCGTGCATATGCATCGTAAGCATTTTTCCACAGCTCGCTCACTGCCGTCGGGCAGTCAGCAATTTGACCTTTTCCTAAGTGGTCAATCGTGCGTGCTCGCGCACGAAAAGCTACAGACTTTGTTGTCATCGATGTTTTACTTCCATTTCATTTGATAAATGTGGATTTGTCTTGTTTTATATTTCGCACACTAGTTCACCGACTTCGAGTGATTGCTTGGCTTGATCTTTATTATTGACGCGTGAGTCTGGTATTAATATATTATCCCGTTTTTTTTGACGCAGCAAAAATTCTTTAATAGTACGTAAAAGGCATTCGCCAAGTAGGACTGGCACTGCATTGCCAATTTGCGCGCCTTGACTTGTGATGCCACCAGTAAAAATAAAAGTGTCTGGAAAAGTTTGCAAACGGGCCGCATGCCTTAATGTAATGCCGTGATTTCGCCAAGGATGCAAGAAACGCCCCTTGGATGGGTTAAAACATCCCGTTGTAATTGTCGGCCCCGGTTGTGCCAAACGCACTCGCCCATATGTGTCTTTGTGACCAGGGTAGTCACCTTTGTGACAATCCAACCGAAAAGCAATGTCGGTACGACTGCCATTTATTGGTGTATCGGAAATGCGGCGAATAAACTCAGGCATGTGCAACATATGTATAGCAGAAGGGTCTTCCGCTTTATCCTTCAACTCATTGCCGAAAATTAATTTCTCAGCAACCGCCTGCCCAAGCACTTCGGCAATAGCTGCCTGTATTTCGCTGCTGGGAGCGGCAAACGCTTCGGAGGCATTTCGCCACGCCGACTTCTCCGCGTTTCCTGGCTTAAAATGGCTTGGTGGTGGGGGCCAGCCGATATCTTGGGCTGAGAGATCACCACGCACTCCCAATATGAACACCCGAGTTCTATTTTGGGGAACACCATAGTCCTTCGCGTTTAGCTTAACTGGCTTGCAAACACTATAGCCATTTCTTTTCGCAGTATTTAGAAATTTTGCAAGGTAATCTGCGTGCCGTGGCCACAATAACCCTGGAACATTTTCCACTAAAAACATCTTGGGGCGAAATTCTTTTACGAAATCAAAATATCGGAGTAGCAACTTGTTACGCGGATCATCAACACCCTGATCGTTAATACGATGGGTGGAAAAGCCTTGACATGGTGGCCCACCAATCATCAAGTCCAATTCCCCGGTTTCAAAACACAATTCGGAACGAAGTGTGGCTGTGTTGACCTGCAAGATATCAGTTTCACGGAGAATCGTGTTCAATCCTGCTTTGGCAAGCAAATTTGTTTTGTATGTGGCGCACGCGTCTTGGTTCATTTCAACTGCAGCAACGATGTCAAATCCAACATTGGAAGCGGCAAGAGAGAACCCACCAGCCCCGGCGAACAAATCCATTACCGACAATCGATCTTTTCTTTTCATTATGCTCTAAATAAGGGGCGGTAATTTTCACGGCAGTTCTTTGGCACGCAATGCGCAGAACTGCTTGAAAATATCGAGTTTAATAATATATATTTATTTTTGGAGGCAAAAAAACAATCGGCCAACCCCAAAGTGCGATACTGACCTGTCGGCTATGATAGCAAATTCCGGGTAATGCCGTTAAAAATTTTGTTTTTCGGTCGAGGAACGAGGTGCGACATGTGGCTAACACCACATAGTTGCTTGTGTACCGAACTGCAAAAAGCCAGCCCACCAACCAAATTCCAAGATTTTTCCACACCACACTTACCATGCACCCGTCCCCAACCCAAGGAGAACCGGATGCCTCATCTCAACCCACCCCGCCACTTTCGCCACCTGCTTCACTCCCTACCAGTCGCCCCGCTAGTCGCCGCGCTAGCCACCCAGCCGCACCTGTTCGGCCAACACCCCGAGCGCACCAGCGCACCCAACTCGCCCCACCGCGAAGCAACCGACATCTGGCTACGCTACAACGACTACCGCAACCTCGGCCCGGCGTTTAACGACCCGCACGATTCAGTGTGGTATCCCGCCTGGCACGCCCTGCCCGAACTGGCCCCCCTGGTATTCGACCTAATGCACCATGTAGCGGGCGAACGGCTAGGCGGCATCCTGATTACCAAACTGCCACCCGGCGGCCTAATCGCGCCCCACACCGACCACAGTTGGCACGCCCGCTACTACGACAAGTTTTACATCGCCCTGCAAAACGCCCCCGGCAGCGTGTTTTGCTTCCCAGATGGCGACATCCACGCCCAAGCCGGGGATGCCTATTGGTTCGACAACAGCGTGCCGCACAGCGTCCACAACCATTTCGGGCAAGACCGGCTGGCCCTCATCGTTTGCATCAAAACCGACCAGTTCAAGGACACACCCCATGCTTGATCTTGCCATTCAACACCACCTCCCTTCGCTTGGCAGATTCGTACCACTGCGATTGTCATAATGGCGGTAGTCACTCCACCCGTAGATAGGTTAGCCCATCATCCGAACCAACCATTACCTTCTTGCAATCTTTAGCCCACTTGAACGGCGCATAATCGATCCCCTTGCTAAATTCAGATCGCCCAAATACTTTCCCTGCGTTATTGGTCAATTCCAGATAGCCATCACCGCTTTTGTATTGATAAACCACCAGCCGGTACTCGCCACTGCCACATGAGGTATCGGTATAGACGGCTTCCGTCCCACCGAGTGGTCCAGTTGCCAACAAATACGCACCCCAAAATGCATATCGTGCTGCATACAGTACCATTGCAATCAACCCCAACCAAAAAATCCGCAAACCCCATTTTTTTCGATTGAAGCCGGGCTTGGTTTGCTTTGGCGTTGCACTGGTTATTTGGCGATGGTTCCTCAGTCGCGCCTGCTCAACCATAACTACTCGCTTATCGCTCATTTTCTTCAAGCAGGTCGAACCTGAAATCGCGGGTCAATGAACCGCGCAGGCTACGCAGTCGCCCGATTAATTCGGGTTGTTTTGTGTGATGGTTCGGACGAATAATGATGTTGCTTCAATGTCAAAAAAGCTGGCTTCATTTGCTTGCCTTACATGGGTAATTTTTCCGCAATGCCTCTTCAATGATGAGTGCGGCCCGTTCGGTGTGCCGTGCACGTGGGAGCTTTTTTAGATACTCAAAAACATCTTCGCGAAAGGTAATTGTTTTAAATTTTTCATAACCACACCAAGTCCTTCCTTCGGTCGTCTCCTGCACCCCAAGCATGAAGATATGCGCACGCGCCCGAATGTTTTTATCTTGGCTGGTGAGGTCAGCAAAAAATACACTTGTAGGCAGATTGACTCTATCAGGCTCAAGCACTTTTGCATTCAATGGCAAGTGCGATTGACTTGCATTACATGGTTGGGTTAGTAGTGCAATGGCATACATGAGGGTGGTGAGGATAAAAGTATTTTTTCTCATAAAAAAAGTGAGGTGAACCTTCAATTTACACCATATTAATGCCAAATAAACAAATGTAGTTTGCTGCCCCAAAGTACTGGCGGCACTCGCAACGATTGGCAACTGTAACATCAACCCGTTGCCAACGCACCATCAAAGCAAGACAATTGGATATGATGAAACTTATTTGCAACAAAACATGGTTACCCAGTTTTTAAATTTTTTTTAAGCAATTAAGCGCAGCGCAACGAACGTACACGATGGATTGAAAGCTATGATCGCGTGGCCGACATGGCCTAGCGTTTGGCCCCGGCAGCGTGCGTGGGCTATATTGCCACCAGCAAGGCGGATAGGAAAATCCGCCAAATCCCATCCGGACAGCTACCAAACAACGCCTGAAAAAGAGGGACTACTTGCCAAACTCAGTGTGCAAAAGTTACTACAAATCGCCTATTCAACGCAGCACCATTCAAAATTGTTGGTACTATGCTCAGGCAAGCGATTCGATTGCTACTGCAAACCCATAGGAGACCATCAAATGAGTCAATTCTCAGCCCCATGTCACGCTCGCTGCGCTTAAGTCAGGCAATTACCCTGGCGGCACTGGCACTGCTGGTGATGGTTGGCCTGCGCCTTGGCTTGGCCCTGCACTTGCTCTCGCGCCAGACCAGCGCTGCCACGCTGGCACCGCTGCATGCGATGTTTTCGGTGCTGCCGATGTTGTTTGCCATGCGGGCCGGGCGCTGGATGGATCAGGTTGGGCCGACTCCCTTGCTGCGGCTTGGCGTAACCCTGTTGTCGGCCAGCGTGCTGCTGGCCTTGTTCGATGGGCCGCTGTGGCTGTGGTATGCCATTGCCGCCATGAACGGCTGTGGCTTTATGCTGATGGTGCTGGCCAGTCAGCATTTGACCGGGCACTGCGGCACGCCCGCGCAGCGTAACGACAATTTTGCCCGTTTCTCGCTTGGCATGTCGCTGGCGATCACGATTGGCCCGCTGGCAATCGGTAGCTTGCTGGAGTGGCGCGGCTTTTTTGCTGCGAATCTGGCGCTGTTGCTCGCTTCTCTGGTCGCCGCGCTGGTGGTGCTGTTCGGTTCGTTTTCTGAAGAACCGGCCAAGGCAAATACAACAGATGCAAGCAATGCGGCAAACCATGCAGCAAATGATGCAGTGAAAGATGCTGCGAAAGCTGCCGCGAAAGATGCAGGTCAAGCTGCCGTGCCAGCCGGGACGAAAAATGCCACCGGAGCCGTGTCGGATGGCACCGCGCCCGGCTCAAGCAGCCCGACTGCGCTGTGGCACGACCCGGCGCTGCTGTCGGTGTTCATCATCAGCACCCTGCTCATTGGCTGCTGGGACGGTTTTATGTTCATGATGCCGCTGTATGGCAAACAGCTTGATTTTTCGCCCGGGCTGATCGGTACGCTGGTGGCCATGTTTTCCATCAGCACCTGCTTGGTGCGCTTTTCGCTGCCCTTGCTGGCACGGCGCTTTGGCATGTGGCACACGCTGTTGGCTGGTCTGTTTGGGGCCGGGCTGATTTTTGGCGCGCTGGCGCTGCCGCTGCCACTGGCTGCCGTGATGGGGCTGGTGATATTGCTTGGGCTGGCACTGGGCAACAGTCAGCCCGGTACGCTGGCGCTGCTGTTTCAGCATGCCCCGGCGGCACGGGTTGGTGAAGCAATTGGCTTGCGCGTCACGCTGTGTAATGCCAGTCAGGTCGTGGCGCCGTTGCTGCTCGGGTCGCTGGTGGCACCGTTTGGTGTAGTGCTGGGCTGGATGCTGTTGGCCGTCCCGGCAGTGCTCGCAGCACTGGTTTTGGCACTGCGGCCACCGCGCCCATCCGGCCCGCAGCCACCGGGCTAATTCGATTCTTGCCCCAGCCCTTCGTTGGCCGCATTCCCTTCGCGCTCTAGCCGTGCCAGTACCCGAAAGCACAGCACCACGCCCAACACCCCGAACAACACCACGCCAAGGCCATAGCCCGCCAATACGCCATGTGCGCCATACCAATGGCCACCGGCCCAAACAAACGGAATCACCCCGAGCGTCGAGCGGCCCCAGTTGATCATGGTCGAATAAAAGGCAAAGCCAAGATTATTGAACGCGGCATTGGCTACGAACACCAAGCCATTAAACACAAAACTGGCCGAGACAAAAACACAAAAGAACACAATCAAGTCGTGGCCCAGCCCCTGCGCGCCAAATGCATCGGCAATGGCCGAGCTGGACAATGCCAGCACCAGCCACACCAGCAACACATAGACGACCGTGACCGTCAGGCTGTCACGCATGGTGGAATGGAGCCGGTCATAGCGCTTGGCACCAAAGTTTTGCCCGAGAATCGGCCCGACCGCACCGGACAGGGCAAACAGCGCGCAAAAAGCCAGTGGAATCAAGCGCACAATCACGGCCCAGCCCGCCACCGCATCGTCACCATAGCGCGCAATCGCCGCCGTTACAAAGGTATTGCCGACCGGCGTGGCAATTTGGGTCAAAATTGCCGGAATGCCGATGCCAAGATAGGTGCGGTACTCGCTGCGCACCAGCGCCATCGATGGCCAAGCGAGCATATGGTGTACCCGCAACAGGCTATAGCCGCCAATGCCAACCAAGCCGAGCCGGGCCAGCACAGTGGAATAGGCGGCCCCATCCAGACCCAGCCCCAAGCCAAAGATGAACAGCGGGTCCAAAATCGCAGTGAGAAAGCCAGCGCCAAGCGTGACATACATGGCGGCCCGGGCATCGCCCAACGCACGCAGCAAGCCGCTACAGGTCATGCCCAGCCCGACCAGCGGAATCGAGGGCAATACCATGTACATAAAACGCAGCGCGAGGCGCGCGGTTTCTCCCTGTGCGCCCAGCGCTTGCAAAATCGCCGGGAAAAATGGCAACGTCAGCAATGCCACCAGCGCCAGCGCCAAACCACTTACCAGCAGCGCCGCCCCGGCCACCTTGCGCGCATGGGCCCGCTCCCCTTGGCCAAGCGCACGTGCCACCATGGCGGTGGCGGCAATCGATAGGCCAATCGCCATCGAAGTATAAAAAAACAAAATCGTCCCGGCATAGCCAATTGCTGCCGCCAACTCCTTTTCGCCAAGCAAGCCGATGTAAAACAGGTTCAGCACATCAACCGCAAACACCGCCATCAGGCCCACTGTGCCAGTGGCGCTCATCACCAGCACATGGCGCATGGTGGAACCGGTGACGAACTTGGCTGGCGTGGTAATGCGTTCCTGACTCATAGATCGGGCTGTGGCCTTTCCGGCTGGTTAGAATGAGATACTACGGCCAAGTGCAGGGGCCAAGTGCATGAGCCAGGTGCAGCGATTGAGTGCAACGGTGAAGTGCAAGTATTCGGCGCATATCGCGGCTCGGTTTTCCACTGGCTGAATCTATTTATTGCCAGCCCCTTTGGCAGCCGTTGTGGCGCGGGAAAACCACTGGCCCGAGGTTTGCTGATTGGCCACCTCACCCAGTTCGCCATTTTTATAGATTTTGCCCAACCGGTTCATGGCGTCAACATCCCCGGCTTCGGCGGCGCGCTTGTACCAGCGCACGGCCTGGGCCGGATCGGCAGCGATACCCTCGCCCAATTCGAGCATAATCGCCAGATTGTATTGCGCCAACACATGGCCCCGGTCGGCTGCCGCACGATATAAAATCAGCGCCTGCTTCAAATCCTTCTTTACCCCTTTGCCTTCGCTGTAGAGCGTGGCCAGATTGGTTTGCGAATCCAAGTCACCCAGCTCGGTCGCCTTGCGATACCAGAACGCGGCAAGCTGGTAATCCTGCGTCCCACCCTCGCCACGTGCATACATAATGCCCAGATTGTATTGCGCATCGGTATTGCCCTGCTCGGCTGATTTCAGATACCACTCCAGCGCTCTTGCTGCGCTCTTGCTGGTGCCACGGCCATTGTCAAACAGGGTGCCAATGTAATATTGGGCGTTAACATTGCCCTTGTCGGCCAATGGCTTTAATTCGCGAAAGGCGGTATCAAAATCCTCATTCAAATACGCCATCATGCCCTTGTGAAACCCGGCCATGGCGGGTGCCGTGCCAAGCACCATTGCCAGCGCGCACAGCGCCCGCCCGAGCCATTGTACCGATGCCAACCGCCCGGCCTGCGCCCCGGCTTTCCCCCCTGCTTGCACCCCGTTTTGCGATTCGCGCTGCATCCTTGTTCTCCCAAGCTGTTTTGCTGCTGTTTTGCTGCTGTTTTCCCCTTATTTACCCGCTACCGGGGCCGCTGGTTGCCACAAAACTGGCCCACAAGCGGCATGCCCTTGCATTTTCTCACCCTTGTTACCGGCCAGGGTGTCGCCAAAAACCGCACATGGCAGCATCATAGCACCACTCGCCATGCATCTGCCTAGCCAGCGGCAATATCCACTGCCCCCGATCCGGCTGGGTTTCGCAGTAGCGGTGCCGCATCGGTTTGCCACCAATATTATCACAACGATAATAAACGTGAGTGATTGCCCGCCGTCACTTTGTGTATAATCGGCTGACACCTCACTCCTTCATCACATCATGAACTTCGATCAATACCACTACATCGTCGTCGAAGGCCCCATCGGGGTTGGCAAAACCACGCTGTGCCGCAAGCTGGCCACCGCATTTGAGGCGCAATTGCTGTTGGAGCAACCACAAAACAACCCGTTTCTAGACAAGTTTTACCGCGATGCGAAACGCTATGCGCTACCGGCGCAACTGTCGTTTTTGATGCAGCGCACGGAACAGATGCAAGAGCTGGCGCAGATTGATCTATCGGACACCTGCATCGTGTCCGATTTTTTGATCGACAAGGATCCGATTTTCGCCAAGCTGACACTGGCTGATGAAGAACTGCTTTTATATCAACAAATTTACCAGCAAGTGCGCGCGCATCCGCCGCTGCCAGATTTGGTCATTTATCTGCAAGCACACCCGGATACCCTGATCGACCGGGTGCACAAGCGCGGACTGGCGATGGAGGAAGGGATTTCGGCGCTATATTTGACGCATTTGTGCGAAAGTTACAGCCGTTTCTTTTATGATTACCAGGCCGCACCGCTGTTGATTGTCAACGCCGATCATTTGAACCCGATTGATCTGGACGACGATTTCAACCTGCTGCTGACCCATATTCGCAATATGCGCGGCAAGCGCGAATTTTTTAACCGTGGAGAGTTTTAATGACAGGCTATTTGCAAGGCGCAGGCGATGCCCCCGAACCACCAACCGCTTCAGGCACCACCCCGGCCACTGTCCCCGCCAGCGCAACCCCTGCCGCCAACCCGAGCGAGGCGATACCGCGCAAAACCAGTGGCAAAACCGTGACCGCACCGATGCTCACGGCAATGCGCAACAATCAGGAAAAGATTACGCTTCTCACCTGTTACGACGCCAGCTTTGCCGCGCTGATGGATGGCTGCGGGATTGATGCGATTTTGATCGGCGATTCACTGGGCATGGTGTGTCAGGGCCACAGTTCGACCCTGCCGGTGACGGTGGCCGATATTGCCTACCATACCGCCAGTGTGGCGCGCGGCGTGCGCTCGGCGCTGATCATTGCCGACATGCCGTTTGGCAGTTATGCCAATCCACAGGCCGCGTTTGACAATGCGGTGACCCTGATGCAAGCTGGTGCGCACATGGTCAAGCTCGAAGGCGGGGCCTGGCTGGCCGAAACGGTACGGTTTTTGACCGAGCGTGCGGTGCCGGTATGCGCCCATCTCGGGCTGACGCCGCAATCGGTACATCAATTGGGTGGCTACAAGGTACAGGGAAAATCGTCCAGCGCGGCCGATTTGCTCAAGGCCGATGCGCTGGCGCTGCAACATGCCGGGGCCACCTTACTGGTGCTGGAAGCGATTCCGGCCACGCTCGGGCGCGAAACCACCGAATTATTGACCATTCCCACGATTGGCATCGGAGCCGGGGTCGATTGTTCGGGTCAGGTGTTGGTGATGCACGACATGCTTGGCGTCTTTCCCGGGCGCAAGGCCAAGTTTGTCAAGAATTTTATGGAAGGGCAAACTTCGATTGCGGCAGCGGTATGCGCCTACATCCGTGCGGTGCGCGAGCAAAGCTTTCCCGGCCCGGAACACTGTTTTTAGGCAATGCCAAACGCCGTGGCCGGTGGCACTTGGCTCTGCGCGCTTCGGGCCTTGTGCCGGACCTATGGTTGTCTCACCAACGATCAACGGGTTTTTTTCAACATAACATTTTCCGAATTAAGCAGACACCGATCATGAAACCTGGCCCCCTCGATTTGCTCTCGTCCACCCTTGCCTCCAGCTTGCGCCTGTGGAACGGCACGTGGGGCAATCTGCCCGCTGCCACCCCGGCCCAGGAATTGATTTTGTTTGACCGTGAAGACGACGCCAGCTCGCGTCTGGTACGCGAAGCGCTGACCGAACTCAATCTCGATGCCACGATCTACCCGTGCCCGGCGGGCGGTACACGGTTTGCCACCCGGCGCAAAAAACTGGCCCCGAAAGCCGGTTCCGGCCCGCTGCTACACGATATGAACACGGGACAGGTGTTGCATTCGGCAGAAAAAATCGTACCGTATCTGTTTGAAACCTGGGCCAACGCAAAAGTGCCGTTCAGAATGCGCCAGTCGCTGCTCAACACGCTCAGTTCGCACCTCGCCACACTGGCGCGCAACCCGCTGGCGCTGCCCGCCCTGCCCTCGCGCCAGCCGAAACAGTTATTAACGCTATATAGTTTTGAATCGAGCCCGTACAGCCGCCCGGTGCGTGAATTGCTGTGCCAACTGGAATTGCCATATCACCTGATCAATCTTGGCAAATCGCAATGGGCTGACATGGGGCCGTCCACCATGCGCCTCAAACCCGGCCCATACCAGCCACCGGCGGGCAGCAAGCGCGAAGCATTTTTGCAACAGTATGGCAAAGTGCAAGTGCCATTTTTGATCGACCCGAATTATCAAGTTGAAATGTTTGAGTCGCGCGATATCTTGCAATATCTCAAGCAAACCTATGCAAAATGAAAATACTTGCCAAAACATAAGAAAAACCGCAGTTTGACCACAATCACAGGCTGCGATGTTGCACCTTGTGGCTACATCCATAAAGAAAGCATGAATTTTATGGTATGGTTAAAGCCTAACCCCCAACCTTGATGATTTGGCTCGCCCCAGACCATGTTCATGCCAGTGCCCCACACCAAGCGACCAAGACGGCCTGCTGCATTTTTGCGCAATCCCGGTCTAACCGCACAGGTTGCCATGAGCGCCTCACTGCTGTTTCTGGTGTTTGTCGCCATCACCAGTTATTGGGGCTTGTCGTTTTTCAGGGCTGAATTTCAGGCCACGATTTACCAGCGGCAAGAAGAACTGGTCAAATCGCTCGCCGCCAATATTGACGACAAGCTGAGCCTGATTTTATCCACCCTTTCTGCCACCGCCAACATCACCGACCCCAAGGTGTTTAGCGATGCGGAGGCAGCCCAGCGGTTTTTGGATGCCCAGGCCAGTTTGCACAGCATTTTTGATACCGGCCTGTATCTGGTTGATGCCAATGGCAAGCTGATTGCCGAAAGCCCGTTCCGGCCAGATCGGCGCGGACGCAATCTGGCCGACCGCGAGTACCTGAAAGATCACGAGGCCCTGAAAAAGCCGTATATTTCCGCACCGTATCGCTCCACCCGAAAAAACAACGCCCCGGCCCTGCGCATGTCGAGCCCGGTGTTCGATGCCGACGGGAAATGGATCGGTATTTTACAGGGGCGGCTGGAACTGCCAAACAGCAATATTCTGGCCAAAATCACCAACACCAAAATCGGCCAGCACGGCTATATATATTTGACCGATGCCACCGGCAACATGATTTTGCATCACGACCAAAAGCGCATTCTGACCGATGTATCGCGCGCCAACCCTTTGATTGAAAAAGCGGTCTATCAAAATTTTGAAGGCACCGACGAAACCGTCAATTCATATGGCAAGGCCTCGATCATTACCTTCAAGCGGCTCGAAACGACGCGCTGGCTGCTGGCCGCGCTGTCGGTCAAATCCGAAATGGATGGGCCATTCGTTTCCGCCCAGCACCACATGGCGATGATGCTGATTGGCGGGCTGGCGCTGTTGGTGGTAATGATTGCCCTGTTGATGCGGCGCCTGCTCCAGCCGCTGTCGGTGTTTACCGCGCACGTGGCCGCACTGCCCTTAAAACCGGATCACGAGCGGCTGTTTCCACAAAAAGTCGGTGCCGAAATCGGTATTTTGGTGCGCACCTTTAACAAAATGATTTTTACGCTGGATCAGCAGCGCCAGCAATTGCAAGTACATCAGGAACAACTCGAACAACTGGTGCAAGAGCGCACCGCCGAATTGCGGCAGGCCCAGCAAATTGGCCATATCGGCAACTGGAAGATGAACATGAACAGCGGCGAGATGCGCTGGTCCGATGAAATTTTCCGAATTCTGGGTTATCAACCGGGCCAGTTTGAACCGGCCTATGAACGGCTATTGGCGGCCCGCCATCATGACGATGCGATGGCCGTGCGTGAAGCCGAACAGGCAGCGCTGGTCAATGGCGACCAGCACAGCATGGATTTTCGCATCTTTCTGTCTGACGGCAGCCTGCGCTGGGTGCATGAAGAAATTCGCGCCGTGCGCGATGCCGAAGGCAAAGTCAGCCATATCGCTGGCACCCTGCAAGACATTACCGAGCGCAAGCAGGTGGAACAGGCCCTGATCGAATCGCGCGAAGCGGCCGAGAGTGCCAGCCGCGCCAAGTCGCTGTTTCTGTCGTCAATGAGCCACGAACTGCGCACGCCACTGAACGCCGTGCTCGGCTTTGCCCAGTTGCTGGTGATGGACGATAGCGCCAGTGAAGAAGTGCGCGGCAATGCCGAGGAAATCGAATTGGCCGGACGCCACCTGCTGGAACTGGTTTCCGATTTGCTTGATCTGGCCCGGATCGAATCGGGCCGGATCGATTTGTCACTCGAAGACATCGACCCGATGCAAATCCTGAGCGAATGCCAATCCCTGCTGGAACACCATTCGCGCACCCGCAACGTCGTCTGGCAGCGCCCGGCGTATTTGCCGCAATTGCGCGCTGACCGGATTCGGCTGCGGCAAATCCTGCTCAATTTGCTCTCGAATGCGGTCAAGTACAATTGCGAAGGCGGCAAGGTCAGCATCACTGGCCAGTTGCAAGACAAAAGCCGCTACCGGATCAGCATTACCGACAATGGCAAGGGCATACCAAGCGATCGCATGAGCGAACTGTTCCAGCCGTTTAACCGGATCGGAGCCGAACGCGGCCAAGTTGAAGGCACCGGCATCGGTCTGGTGATCACCAAAACTCTGGTGCAGGCGATGGGCGGCGAGATTGGGGTCAATTCGGTGTTTGGCCAGGGCAGCACCTTCTGGTTCGAGTTGCCGCTGGCTCAGGCACTGCCCAAGGCCAACCTGGCCCAAGCCGGGCAGGCCGTGATTCTGGCGGCAGAAGACCACGAACCAAACCGGCGCCTGCTACGCCAGCAAATCGAAAAACTCGGGTTTCAAGTCGATTTTGCCTGCGATGGCAATGAAGCTTTGCAAATGTGGCAAGCTGGTTCCTACCAATTGCTGTTAACCGACTGCAATATGCCGGTAATGGATGGCTATGAACTGGCGCAGGCGATCAGAAAGCGCGAAAGCGTCACCTTGCAACACATCCCAATCATTGCCTTGACCGCCAATTCAGCCAAGGATGCAGCCCGGGCCTGCATGGCGGTCGGCATGGATGATTTTTTGGTCAAGCCGGTGCACTTGCACCAACTAAACAATACACTGAACAAATGGCTCGGTGCCGGACAGGCCGAACCGATTCCGCCAGCCATCGAGCAGAGCGAACCGACCGCCCCCGCCTATGATGATTATTTGCGCAATCTGGCCGAAATGCTGGGTGACGACGATATTGAAGAAGCCGGACGGATGCTGCAAGGCTTTCTCGAATCGGCGCGTGAATGCGTTCAGGAAGCGACCGAAGCGCTGCAGGTACCGAAAAACAGCGCCAGTTTTGTGCGCGCCGCGCACAAGCTCAAATCATCGGCACGCATGATCGGTGCCACCGCCCTGTCTGATTTATGCCAGCGCGCCGAACAGGCCGGTTTGCGCAAGAACTGGGAATTAATGGAACTGGAATTGCCGGGTCTAGTTGACGCACTGGCCGAAACCGAAGAGCGCATCCGTGCCCTGCCGCATCTGCCCGCCCCGACTACTCCGAAAACAGCGGAAAATCAGGAACTGGCCGAATTGCAAGTGATGCTGATTGACGACGACCCGTTCATTTTGAATTACCTGACCCGCTTGCTTGCCTCACGCGGGGTGTCACAACTGCGTTACGCCGGTGAAGGCCAGGCCGCGCTGGATGAACTGAAACAGGGCAAGGTCGATGTGATGGTGTGTGATTTGAACATGCCGGGCATGGACGGGGTTGAATTCCTGCGCCATCTGGCCGATGCCGGGTATACCGGGGCCTTGATCATCATCAGCGGCAATGCCGATTTGTTGCCCACCATCTACGAACTGGCACAGGCACATGGCCTGCGCATTCTGGGCACGCTGGCCAAGCCATTCACGCCGCGCCGCTTTTTCGATATTTTGTATTTGCAACTCGGTGAGCGGCGTTCGGCCCGGCCCCGCTCCCAAGTGCCTTTGCTGCGCCCGTTCGATGTTTCGGAAGGCTTGGCACGCGGTGAGTTTATTCCGTATTTCCAGCCCAAGGTCGATGCCCATACCCTAAAACCGTATGGTGCCGAAGCACTGGCACGCTGGCAGCGCTCAGACGGCAGCGTCATTTCGCCGTTCGCCTTTGTGCCGATGATGGAAGTACACGGCCTGATCGATCAGTTGTTTATCACCATCCTCGGCCAAACCCTGGCCTGTGCCAAACTGCTGCAGCAATCAGGCTACCAAGATTTAAAGCTGGCGGTGAATCTGGCCGCTTCCACCCTCGGCACGCTGAATTTGCCCGACATCATCGATTATGAATTGCAAAAACACCAAATTGCACCGGAACACCTGATACTCGAAATCACCGAATCAGGCTTGATGAACGATGCCCGGATCGGGTTGGACGTATTGCTGCGGCTGCGGCTAAAAGGAATTGGCCTGTCGATTGATGATTTTGGCACTGGCTATTCGACGATTGACCAGTTGCGCCGCCTGCCGTTTACCGAATTGAAGGTCGATCAATCGTTTGTTGCGAGTGCCGCCAAAAACCCGGCCTCGCAAATCATTTTGCAATCGAGTCTGGAAATGGCACGCCGCCTGAACCTGCGCACGGTGGCCGAAGGGGTGGAAAACGAAGCCGACTTGCAATTGATTCGCGAAATGGGTTGCGATGTGGTGCAGGGCTTTTTGGTCGCCAAACCGATGCCGCTCAAGGAATTTGTCGAGTGGCTGGAGATGCATGGGCAGGGGTTTAGCGATGAATAGGCGCTCGGCTGGTGCCGATTTGCCTGCACCTATGGCACAATCATCCTGGCATAGGTCAAGCCAACTACCAAATTCGGCTCTGCCTTCTCACCTTTTCGCCTACCTTGCGTTATAGTCATAGGCTGTCTTACATTTATTGGATTTTTTAGCTTGGGAACTCAACCAGGAAGCATGGTTCATAGCGGGTGGAAAGTAGTCGGCTACAAAATCAGGAGTTGAGTTGTGAATGAACCGCTAACGACCATAGCACAAACAGAGGCAGATATTGCAACCGAGGCAGCGGCATTGTCACGGCAGGGAGTCCACGGGCGGGAAATGGCTGCCTTGTTGCTATTTCGCAAACTGGGCCAGCGTATCCTGCGTTCACTGAAGTGGCAAGGCGTGCCGGAGGAAGATGCCGAAGAACTTCTGAGCGATATTGTTCTTAAGTTTGTCAGTAGTGTTTTTTCGGCACAGCATTCGTTGTCTGCCATTGCTTTTTTGTGGTTGATAGCAAAAAACGTCCGACTGGACAGGCAGCGTGTGCGGCATGCTTTAATACGTGGTGGTGCAGGCAGTTTCAGCGAAGTTACACTGAATGAGGATGAATGGAGCGCCGTATTCCAAAACGGGCCTTTTGACATTCCGCCCCCTCCTTGGGTAACCAGTGCAGTGCATCGGGCATGTGTATTGTTTCAGTACGAACGACCGCGTTTGGCTGAAACATTATTATTACATGCACAAGGTTTTTCTTGCCGGGAGATTGCCTGTATTGAGAATGGGATAATCGATCCGGCGAAAGTAACAGTACGACAAGAACAGGCTGCCAAATCCCGTGTTCACTATGCTGTCAAAGTAGCGCGAGACTATTTTCAGCAATGCAAGGAGTAATATCATGACGATCCAAAATGATGCAAACGATACTGTATGGCTTGACGTATTGGCTGGCAAGGTTGAGGCAAGTAACGACGACACTAAACAGGCTGCGTCCTTGCGCCACTATTTCGAGTTGCAGGTTGCCAATGAATTGATTGACATCCATAACCCGCAGGGTGAGCAGCATCTACTATCATTGCTGCGTGACCAGGGTGCTTCCGACAGGTCGGCCTTGCAAACGGCGCAAATCATTTTGGCAAAGATTCACGAGCAAGGCGAAGCTATTACCCAGCTCAAGTTGCAAAAGTTGTTGTATTACGTGCAGGGCTGGAGCAAAGCACTGCTGCACAAATGGCGCTTTGAAGATCCTATCGAGGCATGGATATACGGACCAGTGATTTTTTCAGTGCGACAAAAATATGCCGATGCCGGACGAGGGCCAATCAATCTTGACACGGAGATTTTTCCACCCGCCGATCTGTTGATCGATACCGTATTGAGTATTTATGGCAAGCGTAGCGCAGAAGAATTGGTCGCGCTAACCCATAAAGATACGCCCTGGCAAATGAATTATATCCCGATGGAGGAACGAGTTTTGATTCCCAATGAAGACTTGATCGGTTTCTTTTGTAGCGGTGATGCGTTAAAGACAAAAATTCATGCCCGTTTTTTTGATGCATATCGGGAGAAAAAATATGCCATTCGGGAATGGACACCACCAAGGGCGGCCAGTCTTGAAGAAATAGCGGAAATTGAAGCTGCCATACTCCAATAATGTCAAATCTTACAGTCAACCGTTATAGTGATCAAGCACTTGCAGTCATGGCAAGGCTAAGTGAAAAGCATCAATGTCAAATTGAATGGTTGCGTGCCAATCATCTTCCGCAATGGGCGATTAATGGGAAAGCGACAGTCCTTAGCAATTATCCGGGGATGGAGTACAAAATTTCGATCACCACAGAAACGTTATCGGCACTAATTAAATATTATTTAAATTCCAGTGATAGGCAGGCATTCATTTTTTCCATTACCATGCTACCTCAAACAGCAAGGCCCTGATCTTCGTGTTCGTTATCGCCAATTTTTCCATGAAAATTGCTTACTACTGGCATTGATCGAAACCAAAAAACCAATCAAAAAGTGCATTAGTTGGGACGCTAATCGTTACTCGGGTGGTAGCAGAAATTGCCAAACTTGTGCGCACAGGCCGCTTTCCCGAGTCGCACGACACCAAGAGTGGCAAGCATGCGCTGCACAGCGGTTGTTCAAGTACAAATGTATGCCGGTCAAGCGCTGTTCGGAAAGGCGTATGGCCACATTCAACAGTAATTAAGTGGGAAACCGCTAGCGGTAAAACGCAGGTTGCGCCCGGCGCTCCCAATTGTTCGCTATACTGCCAACTGTTCTGCATCTCTTGCAGTAAATTTGCTTATTTAACCATGGCTCCTGACGAATATTGTCAACAAAAAGCCGCACAAAGCGGCTCCAGCTTTTATTACAGCTTCCTGTTCTTGCCAGCAGAGCGACGGCGCGCGATTACCGCGCTGTATGCGTTTTGCCGCGAGGTCGATGACATTGTCGATGAGTGCCATGACGAACAGATAGCGCGCACCAAGCTGAACTGGTGGCGGCAAGAGTTGATTACCCTAAAAGGTGGCGCACCAACCCACCCGGTAACACAGGCACTAACCCCGCACATGACGGCCTTTGGGCTACAGGTGGCGCATTTGCAGGCGATTATTGATGGCATGGAAATGGATCTCAACCAGACCCGCTATCTGGATTTTCCGGGGCTGGCGCGCTATTGCTGGCATGTGGCCGGGGTGGTTGGGATTTGTTCGGCCAGTATTTTTGGGTATACCGATCCAGCCACCTTGCAATATGCGGAAAAGCTCGGTTTGGCCCTGCAATTGACCAATATCATCCGCGATGTGGGTGAAGATGCGCGGATTGGCCGGATTTATTTGCCGGTCAATGACTTGCAACAATTTGAAGTGACTGCCGCCGATTTGCTGGCCGGGCGCTATAGCGACAATTTTACCCGGCTGATGCAGTTTCAGGCCAAACGCGCCCACGCGGCGTATGACGAAGCATTTGCCCTGTTACCCAAGGCCGACCGGCGCGCCCAGCGTACCGGCCTGATCATGGCCGCGATTTATCGCGCACTGCTGGTGGAAATTGAACGCGACCGGTATCAGGTGTTGCACCAGCGCACCTCGCTGACCCCGATTCGCAAGCTGTGGCTGGCCTGGACGACCTATGTTAGGGGGTAAATGGACAAAGGGCGGAGCCAAGAGCGCGGCTAAAGGCGGGGTCAAGGGCGGGGTCAGCAGCGGGGTGAATGGCGTTCGCCGCATTGCGGTGATCGGTGCCGGGTTTGCCGGGTGCGCCGCCGCAGTGGAACTCACGCAGGCCGGGTGTCAGGTTGAGGTGTTTGAAGCAGCCAAAACGCCCGGTGGCCGGGCGCGGCTGGTAACGATCGATGGCAAGCAGCTCGATAATGGGCAACACATCTTGCTGGGTGCGTATTCAGAAATGTTGCGTCTGATGCGGCAAGTTGGGGCTGATCCAAAGCAGCTTCTGTTGCGTTTGCCGCTGCAAATGCGCTACCCGGATGCGTTTGGCCTTGCGCCAGCGGCGGCTGCCCAAGCTGTCCAGCCTGCCCGGCCCGGCCCGGACCAGCAGTCTGGCAGCAATACCGCCGCACCAGACACCGAACCGGCCATCACAGAATCGAACACCGAACCGGACACCCAGGGCGGCATGGATTTTCTGGCACCGCGCCTGCCCGCACCGCTGCACCTGTTATTTGCCCTGCTGCGCGCACGCGGGCTACAGTGGGCAGACACAATGGCACTGGCCCGGTTTAGCTCCACCTGCCGCTGGATGGATTGGCAATTAAATGTCGATTGCAGCGTGGCCGAATTGCTGCAGCGCTTTGAGCAAACCGAACGCCTGACCCGCTTGATGTGGCGGCCACTGTGCTTGGCCGCACTGAATACCCCGCCGGACAGGGCCTCGGCCCGGGTGTTTTTGCGGGTATTGCGTGACAGCCTGGGCGCAGGCCGCGCTGCGTCAGACATGCTGTTGCCGCGCTGCGATTTAAGTGCGCTGCTGCCACAACCGGCCATGGCGTTTATTGCCGCACGCGGTGCCGTGGTTCATTTGGCCTGCCCGGTACGCGGCTTGCGCCAAGCCAACCGGCAATGGCAGATTCTTCTGGCCGATGCGCGCCACAGCGGGTTTGACGGTGTGATTCTGGCGACCACCAGCCAGAACGCCGCCCGGCTGTTGGCCACCCTGCCCGATGGCCAAACGCCATTGGCAAGCTGGGATGCGGTGCCGCAGGAAGCCATTACCACCTGCTACCTGCAATACCGGCCCGAAATACAACTTGCGCTGCCGATGTTTGCGCTGCAAGACCAGCCAGAACAGGGAGAATATGGCCAGTTCGTGTTTGACCGTGGCCAAGTGCTGAAACAGCAGGCTGGCTTGCTGGCCGTGGTGGTGTCTGGCTCGGCACAGGCGATGGCCCTGCCGCGCGAAGAACTGGCGCGGCAACTGGCGCAGCAATTGGCACGCCAGTTGTGCCGTCCGGAACTGGCCAAGCCGCTCTGGCAGCAGGTGATTTCGGAAAAACGCGCCACATTTGCCTGTGAACCGAATCAGGTGCGCCCCGGGCAGGCCAGTGGCTACCCCAATCTGCTGCTGGCCGGGGATTATACCGATGGGCCGTATCCGGCCACGCTGGAAGGCGCGGTGCGCAGTGGGGTGCAGGCTGCGAAATTAATGCTGGAATAGCGCGCCAGACTCGGCAAGGTAGGCAAGAACCCGGCGCAAACCAGATTCCGCCTCTCAGCCCGCCGTCTGGCCCTGCTGCGCCACCTGCCCCAACAGCCAGTTGCGAAACGCCAACAATACCGGTTCGCTGGCCCGCTCCTGTGGATAAACCAGAAAATAAGCCGTTTCTCCCGGCTGGCTGTGCGGCAGCGGTTGCACCAGTTTGCCCGCCGCCAGTTGCGCCTGCACCATGTAGCGCGGCACCAGTGCCACGCCCAAACCAGCCACCGCCGCCTCAATCACCATGGAAAACAATTCATAGCGCACGCCCTTGAGCGCGGCCACGTCGTCAATCAAACCATAGCGCTCGAACCAGTGCCGCCAGTCTTCGAGGCGGCTGGTCACGTGCAATAGAGGCATGGCAGCAATATCGGCCACGCCGGGTTGAGCCAAACCGGCCAGCAGCGCCGGGCTGCAAACCACAATCGCATCATCTTCTGCCATCAAATAGTCACCCCGGGTGCCGGGCCACGGCGCGCTGCCGCTGTGAATTGCGGCATGAAAGCGTGATCCGGCAAACAAAAATGGCCGGGTTTGGGCCGACAGATTGACCAAAATCTCGGGCCGCAATACCCGAAACTCGGCCAGCCGTGGAATCAGCCACTGGGTAGCAAAAGTGGGAATCACCGCCAGCTCCAGCACCCCGGCCCCGTCTTTCTTGCCCATCAGTTCCAGCGTATCAAGTTCAATCCGTTCCAAATGGCCCCGGATGCGCAACGCATACTCGCGCCCGGCGGGGGTCAGCACCACGCGTTTTTTGACGCGGGCAAACAACGCCATACCGAGCCATTGTTCCAAATTGGCAATCTGGCGGCACACCGCGCTCTGGGTCAGCGCCAGTTCATCGGCAGCACGGGTAAAACTTTCGCTGCGGGCGGTCGCTTCAAACACCTGCAAGGCAGTCAAACTCGGAATTTTTCGGCGCATTGTTCCATTTCCTCACTAACTCTTGAAAATATGTCGTTTGTGCAAAACCAAAAACGGCCTCACAATAGCGTCATTGAATGATTGCAACAGAGAAATTCCAGCGCCATGTAGAGCATTACTTCGCTCAATCATACGCCAAAATCTGACAATCGCACCCGACTCGCCCCAAACCTTTTTTCGGAGAAACCCATGAACGCACATTTGCAAGCACTGCTGAACAAACAGCTCGGTTCCCAACCAGCGTCTGAGTTGCTGAACTTAATGCACGTTTCGCCCAAGTTCCGGATGTGGGAAGAAGGCAAAGTCAGCCGCGCCGAATTGGCGCAAGCACTGAACATGGTGTTGTTCGCCGGAATTTTGGAGCGCGTGCCGAGTGGCAAAGCCTACACCCGTGATGTGGTGGCCAGTGGCGGCAAGGTGATGCTCGACCATGGCGCGCTGCGTACCGTGCGCTGGTTCGACATCGGTGGCCTGCCACCCGGTGAAGCGGCATTCACCCGCATTTTAAAACCGCTTGGTTACCGTTTGAATGGCCTGTTCCCGCTCGACAAGCTGAAAATGACCGGTCGTTCGTACACCCATCTGGATGATCCAGAGCAAATTTCGCAGTTCTTCGTTAGCGAACTGCACCCGGAACGGTTCAGCAAGCCGTTTCAGGCAGCGGTAGCGCGGGTGTTGGGTAGCTCGGTTGATCCATTGACCCCGGCTGCGATGGCCCTGCTGTCCGAATTGGAGCGTGATGGTTCACTGCCGTTGGCACTGGCGCAGGAATTGCTGCCGGTACTGGTGAACTGCTTCGGGCGGCAACATGCCACGCCACAATGGACGGATTATGAATTGCTGCTGGCCGAATCGAATGAAATGGCCTGGATTGCCACCGAAGGCAATGTGTTCAACCATGCGACCGACCGGGTAGCCGATGTGTTCGCGCTGACCGAACAACAGCAGCAACTCGGTCGCCCGATCAAGCCGAAGGTGGAAGTATCGGGTTCGGGCCGGGTCAAGCAAACCGCGTTCCGCGCTGATTCGGTGCTGCGCGAGTTTCTCGATGACTCGGGCCAGGTGTTCGAGCACAGTGTGCCGGGTTCGTTCTACGAATTCATCACGCGTGATCATCACGACGTTGCCGGGCAGCGCGTGCTGGATCTGGGTTTCGACACTGGCAACGCGACCGGGATTTTCCGGATGACGGCAGGCAACGCCGCTTAAATTGGACTGGGCCGGAAGGTGGGCCCAATCTTGGCACAAGCGAGGTAAAAACCGGCACAATAGACAAAGGATCAACCGATGAGAGACGACACCATGCCAACCGATCTTGCCCACAGCGCTGCCAACGGCACAAATTTGATGTCCCAACTGGCCAGCCTGCTTGGCCCGCTTGGTTTTTTGCAGGACAGCCAGGATTGCGCACGCTATGTGTCGGGGGCGCGCTATGGCCAGGGGCAAGCGCGCGCGGTGCTGCGCCCGGATTCGCATGAACAGGTGCAACAAATCGTCGCCTTGTGTGCCGCCCATGCTCAGCCACTGGTGTTGCAGGGAGCGAATACCGGCTTGGTGGCCGCCAGCACGCCCGATGCGGGTGGGCAGCAGGTGGTATTGAGTCTGGAACGGATCAAGCGCCATATCGAAATCGATCCGGTCAACCGTTCGGTGGTGGTCGATGCCGGGGTGAGCTTGCAAGAACTAAATGAGGCACTGGCGCCGCACGGCCTGTTTTTCCCGATTGATCTGGGGGCCAATCCCTCGATTGGCGGCATGATTGCGGCCAATACCGGCGGCGCGCGGCTGATCAAATATGGCGATGTGCGGCACAATCTGCTCGGTTTGCGGGCGGTTTTGATGGAACCGGCCGGGCAGGAACTCGATTGCCTGCAGGCGTTGCGCAAAAACAATACCGGGCCGGATTTAAAACAGTTGCTGGTCGGCTCTTCCGGTGCGTTTGGCATTATCACCCGCGCGGTATTGCAGGTTCACCGGTTGCCACAACAAACCGCCACCGCGCTGGTGGTGCCGCGTGATCAAGCGGCGGTATTGCAACTATTGCAGGTACTGGAAGCTGATTGCAGCGAATTTTTGAGTGCGTTCGAGGGCATTTCCGGCGCGGCACTGGATGCGGTAACGCGCCACATTCCCGGTTTGACCAATCCGTTCGCCCCGGAACCGTTGCCCGAATATTGTGTGTTAATTGAACTGGCCAGTGCCGCCAACCCGGCCATTACCGGCATCGATCTGGAAGCGGTGTTGCTGGCCTTTCTGGAAAACCTGTATGGCGAAGTGATAGAGAATGCGGTGCTGGGGCGCGGGCAGGATTTGTGGCGGATTCGGCATGGCATTAGCGAAGCGCTGCGCCATGAAGGCAAAATGATTGCGTTCGATATTTCGATGCCGCGTGCCGCGCTGGTGCCATTCCGGGAACAGGCGCTGGCCCTGCTGGCCGAACGCTTCCCGTGGCTAAAGGTGATGGATTTTGGCCACTGGGCCGATGGCGGCTGCCATTTTAATTTGGTTTGGCCTGCTGCGGCCAGTTGCGCGTATTCGGCTGAGACGGTGCAGCAAGTGCGCGAGCTGATTTATGATTTGGTGGTGCGCGAATATCAGGGTAGCTTCAGTGCCGAGCACGGGGTGGGGCCATATAATTTGGCGTATTACCAGCGCTATACCGGTATGGCGGCACAGCAGATGGCTGGGCGCATGCAGAGCCTGTTTGATCCGCAGCGGTTGCTGGGGCAGACCTGGTTTGGCCCGGCTGCTGGGTGAGTACTAGGTTGGTACTGGGTTGATACTGGGAGGGTGTTGAGGGATTGGTCGGATTCAGCATTCTAACGGGTGAAATGATGGCACACAGGCAGTGGGGCAGCACAAGGTAGTATCGCCACACGCTACCTTGGGTAGTGCGTTTCATCCAATCGTGCGGGCGACGGGCCACTGGCTGGTCAATTTTCCCAAGCAATGTTATACTCTTGGCCAATCAAATTCCCCAAGGAAACACTGTCTATGAATCCTGCCACTTCCCTGCTGCTCTCTGCCCTGCTATTGCCTCTCGTACTGTGCCAGCCACTACAGGCACATGAGTATTCCGGCCTGCTCAAGCAGCGCAAGTTTCAGGAAGTGGAAAAAGCCGCTACTGCCAAACTGGCCAGTACGCCGAACCACGAAGATGCCCTGCTGGCCAAAGTGGAAGCGATAATGGGGCAGGCGCAGTCGGAACGGATGGGAGAAGCCATCAAACTGGCTGAACAATGCGTTGCCAGCCATCCGCAATCGTCAAACTGTTATGAAATGCTCGGCAATGCGACTAGCTGGAAGGTTTTAAGCGGCAGTGTGTTTTCCATGGCCGGTTCGGCTGGCAAAATTCGCGAAGCCTTTGCCAAGGCAGTGGAACTGAATCCGAAAAACTTGAGCGCCCGCCTGGCACTGTTTACGTACTACATGCAAGCACCATCGATTGTCGGCGGTGGCAAGGACAAAGCCGCAGTCTTTGCGCAGGAAACCGGCAAAGTCAACAAGGATGCTGGCAACCTGTTGCAAGCCCGGGTCGATCTCAAAGACGACAAGCTGGACAAGGCCGAAGCGGCTATTCTGGCAGTTAATCCGGGTAACGATGAAGACATGCAGGAACTGCAAGCCGGGGCTTGGGTTGCTCTTGGTGTCGAATTGCGCGAAAAAAAGAATTATGTCGAGAGCGAACGGGTATTGCGCGAAATGACGCGCCGCATACCAAGCAATATGGGCGGCCATGCTTTTCTGGGTCGCACCCTGGCGCTGGCTGGCAAGCATGCTGAAGCAATTGCCACCTACGAAAAGGCACTGGCGCTTGAAGATAATCCCGGCCTGCATTATCGGATCGCCCAGTCGCATCTGGCACTGGGCAACAAGCCGCGCGCCGTGGCCGGGTTTGAAAAGGCACTGGCCAACAAAACCCAGCTTAACAAAAAGCAGCGCGAAGACGCCGAGCAACAGCTCAAATCGCTCAAGGCATAACGGCACAAACCATGCTAATCAAGCGTAAATCAATCGAATTTGCAGAGAGTACGCCGCGCAAACCGGCCAAACCAAAATATGCACCGGTCACCCTGTCCGAACAGGACGGGGTACGCTATTTGCATTTCGGCACCGAATGGGTGCAAGGTGCGATGCGCATTGCGCGCCCGTACTGGCTGGAACTTGAATATTCGCAGCAAATGATGGCATGGATGTTGTTTTTGCCGGAACCACAATCGATCGTCCAGCTTGGGCTTGGCACGGGTTCCTTGACCAAATTTTGCCATCGTGAATATCCCAAGGCGCAGATCCGTGCGGTTGAACTGAATAATGCGGTGATTACGGTTGACGAATCGATGTTTCG
>JACCDS011136775.1_pt1 | contig 51773 bp, 46 predicted proteins | sample 7446441 | NCBI WGS metagenome assembly JACCDS01 (sample SAMN15323445, study PRJNA562643) | freshwater metagenome | isolation source: river surface water | place: USA:Blue River Watershed | collected 2017-08-17 | reverse complement strand
CGTGCCAGTAGTACTGCACGTTGGGGCCCGCGGTCACCTCACCGATGAGGGCGCAGTGAATGTCCCACTTGTCAAAAATGGCCTCCACTTCGGCCTCGCGGCCCTTGTCGACGACGACGAGCATGCGCTCTTGAGACTCCGAAAGTAGGATTTCCCAAGGGTGCATGCCGGCCTGACGGGTCGGAACCCGGTCGAGGTGAATGGTCATGCCGACGTTTCCGCCCGCGCTCATTTCGGTAGTCGAGCAGGTAATGCCCGCGGCACCCATGTCCTGCATGCCCATCACGGCTCCGGTATCGGCGAGTTCCATGGTCGCCTCGAGGAGCAACTTCTCTTGAAAGGGGTCACCCACCTGTACCGACGGGATGTCGTTGGCCGAGTCCTCGCTCAAATCTTTAGAGGCAAAGGCTGCGCCGTGAATGCCGTCGCGCCCAGTCGACGATCCGACGATGTACACGGGGTTGCCGACGCCGCGCGCCTTGGCGCTGATTTGGCCGCCCACCTTGACGATTCCGGCCGAAAAAGCGTTCACCAGCGGATTTTGCTCGTAGCAGTCGTCAAAGTACACTTCGCCGCCGACGGTCGGGATTCCGAAGCTGTTGCCGTAGTCGCCGATGCCCTTGACCACGCCGTTCACCAGCCACTTGGTGCGGTCGGTGTTCGGGTTGCCAAAGCGCAGCGAGTTCAGCTGTGCAATCGGGCGGGCGCCCATGGTAAAGATGTCGCGGTTGATGCCGCCCACGCCGGTGGCCGCACCCTGGTAGGGCTCTACGGCCGAAGGGTGGTTGTGCGACTCAATCTTGAACGCGCAGGCCAGTCCGTCGCCGATGTCGACGAGTCCGGCATTCTCTTCGCCCGCCTTGGCAAGCATGTGCGGACCCTCTTTGGGCAGCGTCTTTAGCCACACAATCGAGTTTTTGTACGAGCAGTGCTCGCTCCACATCACCGAATACATACTCAGCTCGGTGAAGTTGGGCACGCGGCCGAGGCGCGCACAAATCGCATCAAATTCTTCAGGCAAAAGTCCGAGCTCTTTGGCTTGGTCTACGGTAGTAAGGGCAGTTGATTCCATGCGCGTCGTTTGAGGCGCGAAGGTACGGCGGCGGCTGCCTACCTTGCGGCTATGAAGGCAGTTTACTCCCCCCTTTTACTCGGAATTTTTGGGCTTGTTGCGGCATGCAGCACCGCTCCAGAGTTTGATGCCGTCCTGACGAATGTACACATTGCGGAATTTCAAGGGGACAGCCTCAGCTACCGATCGGTGCACCTCGCCCTGCGCGGCGGGCGGATTGCCGCGGTGGTTCCGTCTACTGAGGCGGTTCCTAGTGCGGGCGATACCACAGACCTGGAGGGGGCTTTTGTCTACCCGGGCTTTACCGACGCCCACGCTCACTTTTTGGCCCTCGGCGAAGCCCTCGAAACCGTGAACCTCGTCGGAACCCGCAGCTGGCCCGAGTGCGTGGAGCGCGTCCGCCGCTACCTCGCCGAACACCCTGAAGTCGCCGTTGTTCGGGGCCGCGGATGGGACCAAAACGACTGGACTGACAAGGCATGGCCCACCTCTGAAGACTTGGACGGATTGACCAACAAGCCCATCGTGCTGTCGCGCATCGACGGCCACGCCGTGGTCTGCAACCAGGTGGCCCTCAATCAGTCTGGAATCACCGCGGCCAGCCGCATCGACGGCGGCGAAATCTTAATGGCTTCTGGCAAACCCACCGGAGTACTTGTGGACAACGCCGAGACATTGCTGCGCATTGCGCAACCCTCGCGCGCCGAAAAAATTCGCTACCTGCGGGCTGCCGAGCGCTGGTGCGTCGAGCTCGGCCTAACGGGCGTGCACGACGCGGGCCTACCCACCAGTGACATTATGCTGATCGACAGCCTTCAGCAGGCGGGAGCCTTGCACATGCCGCTGTACGTAATGGTCGCCGAAAGTCCCGAGGCGCTGGACCACTGGCTCAAGCGCGGCCCCCTCACAACTGACTGGCTCTCGGTGCGTAGTTTTAAGTTCTACAGCGACGGAGCCTTGGGCAGCCGCGGAGCCCTGCTGCGCGCGCCCTACCACGACCGCCACGACCACTTTGGGCTTGCACTGCGCGATGCCGAGTACTTGCGGTCGGCGGCGGCCCGAATCGCCAAGGCCGGATGGCAAATGAACACCCACGCCATCGGAGATTCCGCCAACCACCTCATCGTGAGCATATACCGAAATGCATTGGACGCCCAAACTGCCAAGTCCGACCTTCGCTGGCGCATTGAACACGCCCAGGTGGTGAGTCCTGAAGACCAAGTTCTCTTTGGCAAAGGCATTGTTCCGTCGGTTCAGCCGACCCATGCAACGAGCGACATGGACTGGGCTCCAGAGCGTTTGGGGCCGGACCGCATGCCGCACGCGTACGCCTACCGCTCGCTTCGCGCGGCGAATGGCGGATGGATTCCGCTCGGAACTGACTTCCCCATCGAGCACCCCAACCCAATGTACACGATTCTGGCGGCCACGGCCCGCCGGGCGCTCGACGGCCACCCCGCCGAGGGCTTTCAAACGAATGAAGCGCTTACCCTAGCTCAAACGATTAAAGGAATGACCGCAGACGCCGCCCGCGCTGCCTTTCAGGAGTCCGACCGCGGAGAAATCCGCATTGGAAATTGGGCGGACTTCACCATCTTTGACGTAAACCTAAACGAAGTAACCCCCATGGCCCTTTCGCAGACCTCGCCAATCCAGGTGTGGATCCACGGCGAGCGCCGTAAGTAACCTACGAGCTTTCACGCATGAACGCACCCAAACGCCTTTTTGATTTCGCCCACTACGCGGCGGCCAAACATCCCCGCCCCGACGCCCTCAATACCAAAGTCAACGGACAGTGGCAATCCATGTCAACTACCGAGTTCATCGCCAAGGCCGAGAAGCTGGCCTGCGGACTCATTGACCTGGGCATGAAGCCCGGCGACCGCGTCGGCATTATTTCGACCACCAACCGCACTGAATGGAACCTTTGCGACCAGGCCATCCTGAGCGCAGGCGGCGTCGATGTACCAATGTACCCCACGATTTCGCAGGCCGACTACACGTTTATTTTGAATGATGCCGGAGTGCGTTTTTGCTTTGTAAGCGACCCTGAGCTTCGCGACAAGATGGAGGCGCTGCGCGCCGACGTACCTAGCCTCGAAGGAGTGTTTACGTTTACGCCCACCGAAGGCTCGCAGTGCCTCGACGACGTCGTGGCCCGCGCCACCGATGCCCACTGCGCCGAGCTTGAGGCCCGCAAGGCCGCCGTGCGCGAAGAAGATCTGGCCACGCTGATTTACACTTCGGGCACCACCGGCACCCCAAAAGGTGTCATGCTCAGCCACCGCAACATTGCGTCGAACGCCGTAGCCGGAGCGGCTCGCCTCCCGGTCGGACCAACCGGTAAAGCCCTGAGCTTCTTGCCGTTGTGCCACAGCTACGAACGCGTCTGCGTTTATATCTACCTCACCAACGGCGTGGGCGTCTACTTCGCCGAGTCCATGGAAACGATCGGCGACAACCTCCGCGAGGTGCACCCCCAAGTGTTTACCGCGGTTCCGCGCCTGCTCGAAAAGGTCTACGACAAAATCATGGACAAGGGCAAGTCCTTGACCGGCATTAAGCGCGGACTCTTCTTTTGGGCCGTCGGCCTGGCAGAGCGCTACGAGCACGAAGGCCTCAGCCCGCTCTACTATGCGCAGCTCAAGCTCGCCCGCAAGCTGATTTTCAGCAAGTGGCAAGAGGCGTTGGGCGGAGAAACCCTCGCCGTGGCCAGCGGAGCAGCCGCGCTCAACCCCAAACTAGCTCGGATTTTTGCCGGCGCCGGAATCAACGTTCAAGAGGGCTACGGCCTCACCGAAACCTCGCCCATTTTGGCAGTTAACCTGCCCACCGGACAAGGTCACAAGCTGGGTACCGTGGGGACCGCAATCGAGGGCGTAGAGCTGAAGCTTGACGCCGACGGCGAAATCCTCGCCAAGGGCCCCAACGTGATGATGGGCTACTACAACCGTCCTGACCTGACCGCTGAGGTGATGACCGAAGACGGATGGTTCCGCACCGGCGACATTGGTGAATTCGATTTAGAGGGCTACCTGCGCATCACCGACCGCAAGAAAGAAATTTTCAAGACCGCGGGCGGCAAGTACATCACGCCCCAGGCCATGGAAAACGCCTTCAAGATGTCGCCCTTCATCGAGCAGTGCATGGTGGCCGGCGAAAACAAGAAGTACCCCGTCCTTTTGATCCAGCCGCAGTACGACTTTTTAAAGTCGTGGTGCGTCCGCAAAAACATCACCTGGACGACTCCGGCTGAAATGATCGCCAACCCGGTGGTTGTCGCGCGCTTCCAACGTGAAATCGACGCCACCAACGCCCAGTACGGTCAGTGGGAAAAAATCAAGAAATTCGCCCTCACCCCCGACGTGTGGAGCATCGCTGCGGGCCATGTCACGCCCACGTTAAAACTTCGCCGCAAGCCCATCTTGCAGATGTACGCGGGGCTGTACGACGGGCTCTTCGAGGAAGCAAGCAACTAGTAACTAGCAGCTAGCTGTAGCGCCGAAACCGCTCCAGCACCGCCTGCATATCTTCAGGCAAGGGCGCCTCAAATACGAGGCGTTCACCGGGTCGCGACGGGTGCTCAAATCCGAGCATTCGCGCGTGCAGCGCTTGGTGCGGAAGCATTTCAAGCGTTTTGTGCGCGAACTGCGCAAACTTGGGCAGCTCAGGGCGGTGCGGAGCCTTGTCGCCACCGTACACCGCGTCGCCGACCAGCGGGTGACCCAAGTACTTCATGTGCACCCTGATTTGGTGGGTACGGCCCGTTTCGAGGCGGCAGGCCACGAGGGTGGCAAAACTGTAGCGCTCAAGCACTTCGTAGTGGGTGACGGCATGCTTTCCGTGCTTGCCGTCGGGAAAGATGGCCTGTACCTTTCGGTCCTGAAGCGAACGGCCGATGTGGCCGGTCACGGTTCCGCGGTCTTCGCGCACATTGCCCCACACGAGAGCGTGGTACTCGCGGTCGCAGCTGTGGTCGGCAAACTGCTTGGCCAAAAACGCCAGCGCATAGTCGGTGCGGGCCACTACGAGCAGACCAGACGTGTCTTTGTCAATGCGGTGCACCAAGCCGGGGCGAACTTCACTCGAGGCTCCCGGTAAATTCTGAAAAAGATAGAGCAGGCCGTGCACGAGGGTTCCGGTAAAGTGGCCGAATGCCGGGTGCACCACCATACCCGCGGGCTTGTTGATCACCGCAAGGTCGTCGTCGAGGTAGACTACGTTGAGGTCAATGGGCTCGGCCTCGAGCACAAATTCTCGCGGAGGCTGCGCCAGCACCAGCGTAACCTCTTCGCCAGGCTTGACGCGGTGGTTCGACTTAACGGGGAGTCCGTCCACGCGAATCGCCCCGGCTTCGGCGGCCTTTTGGATGCGGTTTCGCGAGGTTTTCTCAAGAAAATTGAACAGGAATTTATCGACGCGCAGCGGCTTTTGCCCCGCGTCCGCCACAAATCGGTGGTGAACGTAGAGTTCCTCTTCGGTGCCTGCGCCCTCTTCGAGCTCGTCGTCAAACTCGATCACTGCTTGAAGAGTCGGGTTGCGTAGCCAGAATCGCTACGGAGTACGTAAAGTCCCGCGGGAAGTGCGCGCAGGTCCAGGTTCCAGGGCTGAGCGGTGTCGGGACGCACAGCCGAAGCGACGACAGCGCCCAGCGTGTTGATTACCTCAAGGCGAAGTCCCGGTCCATCCACAGTGGCCCAGTCACTGGCGGGCTGGGGTGTGACCGTCAGTCCAATGGATAGCCGCTCTTCGCGGGTGCTGAGGTCGATGGGGGTTCCGCGAAAGAACGGACGAAGGGCCAGCGCACCCTGGAGCTGGCTCAAAAACCACTCGCCCTGCTCGCCAAACGCCTTGACCGCAGTAGTATGCACGTCAAGGCCCAGCACCGCGCGGGGCATGCCCTGGTCTGAGTTCGAGGTCTCCATGACTACGCCGAGGTAGACGTCGCGCGGAACCACGAGGCCCGTCGTGTCGAGCACGTAGTGGCGGCCGAGCTGACCGGCATAGTTCCAGGCCACCTCATAGAGCGAATCGCTCACGTAGATGGGATCGCTCGGAAATCCGGCCGTATCGATGGTCCAGACTCCGATGCGGAATCGCTCTCCCTCACCTTGGGGGCCGGCGGGAATCCATTCGAGGTCCAACCCGCGCAGCGTGTCTGCCTGCAAAAATTGGTAGCGCTGCGCCCAGCGGGGTTCGACGCCTTGGGCCACGCCGTAGCCTCGCTCGATGCTGCCGTCGTCGACCACGTAGCGCTGGTCGCAGGTGATGCGGATTCGGGCCGTATCGTTGCTGCGGTCGCCCACGGCTTCGCCGTCAAACCAGTAGGCGAGGTTCCACGTAAAGGGCCCTGTGGGAACAAGCTGTGGTCGGTTGAGCGCCAAGTTGAACGGTGTCGCTACGTTGTGCAGCAGGTTCGACACGACCGGAACCGTCAAGCGGCTCTGCAGCACACTGCCGCTGCCGTCGGTCCAATTCAATTTGCCGAGGTTCAGCTGCCATCCGCCCAACGGAACAATGCCATTGCGGCGGTAGGGCGTGCGCACCGAGTCGCGCTCGAGCAGCACGCGGTTGTAGTGAAACCAAGGCACCTCGCGGTAGACGTTGAGCAGTCGGGCTGGAGGCGAAATCCACGAAGGGTCAAACAGGGCGGAATCGCCCAAGCCCTGAGTGGCGCTGAGCTCGAGGTAGTCCACTAAAAACACATCAAATACGCCTGAAGGGGATCCGTGACGGCCAATGCGCACGCGGGTGGCCGATGAACCATTGGCCGGAACCGCAAACGTGTAGGCCTTCCAGCGGTCGTCGGCGAGTCCGCCTTGGATTCCGCCCATACGCACCCACGCAGTGTCTGCACTGTTCCAGGCGTGCACCACCAAGCTGTCGCTGGACTCGCAGGGGTCGCCAAAGCCGCCCTGCTGCACGCGAAACCCAAGCACTGCCCCTGACGGAGCCGCAAACCACGGACTGTACAGCGCGTCTCCGAGCGTATCTGTGGTAAGGACGCCGGGACGGTAGGGTGCGCCGCTGCCAGAAATTCCGTCGAACACGGCGACGCCGAGGCTCAAGGGATTGCGCGCCATGGTTTGAGATACCTGCACCCCGCGCGAGGTCCACCCCGAAGGCATGCGGTGGTCGAAGCCCGCGCTCAACGGCAGGCTCAGGGTGTCTGAAAACGTTTTAAACGTCTGAGTCGATGGCGAAGGTGACCCTCCCCACGGCACCAAAACCTGCTCGACGGGCTGGGCCGAAGCTGCAAGCGCTGCAAGCCAAAGGCCCACAAACCACGCTCTTACTTGAGCCATACGCGAACTTTAGCCTGAGCCGGAAGCGCCGGCGCGCCATTCGAATTTACAGGGCTTTGAGACTGAATGGCCGCTGACGTCGTATCGCCTTCCATCCACTGGATTCCGAGGCCTGAGAGCTGCAGCAATGCCTTAGCCTCACCGTAGCTTAAGCCAGTAAGGTCAGGAACCGACTGGGTAAGGTCGCCGCTCCGCATGCCTACACGCAGGGTGAGGCCGGCGCCCTTGCGAACGCGGCTGCCTGCTTCAAGGGGGCGTCCGTTGTATTCCACTTCCAAAACCAATCCGTCGGTTACATCAGGAACGTACTGAATGTCTGAAACGTACAATCCGCGCGACCGAAGGTCGAGTTCAGCACGCGCCAGTGTACGCTCTTTGATGGCCGGCAAGCGCACCAACTCGGGCCGCGAACGGTTGATCGTGAGCATCACCTGACGGCCGGCCTTGACCACAGATCCGGCGACCGGGTACTGCTGGTACACCTCGCGGGGACGCAGTTCGCGGCGGTACAATGCGGAATCCAACAAAACTCCTTCAAGCTCCAGTTCCGAAAGTGCAGACTGTGCATCCTCCAAACTCATTCCGCTCAAATCTGGAACCGTTTGGACCTCGCCAAACCCAGTTACCCATTTAAGAATGGATTGCGCAGAAACGCCCAACACGATAAAAAACAGCAGCGCCAGCACGGCGTTGACCGCGAAGGTCTTGCTCTTGAGAAACAGCCACAAATTACCCATTGGCACAAAGGTAGTCCGACGCATCTATCTTTGACCCATGCGTTCCCTTGTTGCCGTAGCCATGGGCGGCTACTCCAGTGAATTCGGCATCTCGCTCTTGAGCGGAAGCCACGTGTTTGACGTCCTCGACCCCGTTCGCTACGACCCGGTGCGCCTTGAACTGCACCCCGGCGACGGATGGAAGGCATTCGACGCCTCTGGCCTGCCCCTGCGCTTCAGCGAACGCACCTGGACCATCATTGATGTCGACGGAACCGAACGGCGCATCGACGCCATCCTCAACCTCATCCACGGTCACCCGGGCGAAGACGGCACCCTCGCCATGGCCTGGGAGCAAGCCGGAATCCCCTACTCGAGCTGCAGTCCTGCGGCGTCTGCGTTGACCTTTCACAAGCTGTGGACCAACGCCGTGGCCCAGCGCCTGGGCGTTCGTGTGATGCCCTCGGTTCACCTTCGGCGCGGAGCCGACGAGTCGGCCGTCCACGACTTCTTGGCCGGTCACGCCTACCCCCTTTTTGTCAAGCCCTGCCGCAGCGGATCGAGCTACGGCGTTACCCGAATCACCGCGGCTTCTGAATGGCCTGAAGCCCGCGACGTGGCGTGGAACGAGGACGACGAACTCGTCGTCGAACAAGGTGTAGTCGGAACAGAGTTGGGCTGCGGCGCATTCGTCGCTCCCGACGGAATCCGCATCCTTGGCATCACCGAAATCGTTCCCAAAAAGGCCTTTTTTGACTTCGAAGCCAAGTACCAGGGCGCTTCAGAAGAAATTACCCCGGCGCGGATTCCCGATTCCGCCTCAGAAGCCGTGCGGCATGCGACCCTTTGCCTGGTCGAAGGCATGAATTTGCGCGGATTTGTGCGCGCCGACTTCATCCTTCCTTCAGACGGCACCGAGCCCGTCCTCATCGAAATCAACACCATTCCGGGCATGAGCGCTGAGAGCATCGTTCCGCGCCAGCTTGCTGCGGCCGGAATCTCTATGCGAAGCTTCGCCACGGACCTCGCTGAATCCACCCTCAACCGCCATGAAGACCGCGCTGTTCCCCGGATCTTTTGATCCCCTCACCCTCGGCCACGAAGACGTCGTGCGCCGCGCCGCGCCCCTCTTTGACCGGTTGGTCGTGGGAATCGGAGTTAATTCCGACAAAAAATACATGTTCACGCTCGAGCAGCGCATGGAATGGATTCGCCACGCCTTCGCCGACCTGCCCCACGTTGAGGTAGCGAGCTACGAAGGCCTCACCATCACATTCGCCAAGTCTTTGGGAGCCAACTACATGGTTCGCGGCCTGCGCAACCCCGCCGACTTTGAATTCGAAAAGGCAATTGCCCAAACCAACCGCGAACTCGAACCGCACATCGAAACCGTCTTCTTTCAAACTCGTGCCCGGTACGCATTCATTGCCTCAAGCCACGTGCGCGAAGTGATTCGCTACGGCGGAGACTACACGCTCTTCGTGCCCAGCGCGGTGCGCATCACCTCCTGAATAGTCGCATAAGTACCGCGCGCAGCCTCGAGCCACTGGTCCTCTGCCATCCACCGAACCTCGTCGATTCCCTCTTCGGTCTGGGGCGTCAAATCGGGCCTTCCGTCCACGTTCATTCGAAACCAATGCGTCGTCTTCACGTAGGCTACGCCCTTCATCTCATAGCGGTGGACCGTCTCGCAAAGCTTTGAACCCAAGGTGATTCCAGCAATTCCGCACTCCTCTTCGACCTCGCGCACCGCGCAGTCGTCGATGGCCTCGCCGGGCTCTAACTTACCCTTCGGAAGGTCCCACTGACCCAAACGGTGGATCCATAGAACCTCTCCGTACGAATTTTCTACCCATCCGCCCGCCGCAGTGACGGGTTGCTCGCTGTACTTTTGCACCATGATTTTTGAAGCTACGTCGGCCGAAACATTGGCCGGACTCTTACTGCAAATTAAAGCCGTTTCACTGCGTCCCGACGAACCCTTCACCTGGGCCTCGGGGCTGAAGTCGCCCATTTACTGCGACAACCGGGTCACCCTATCGCATCCGCGCGTACGAACCTACCTGCGCGAGCAAATGGCCTCACTCATTCGGAACCAGTACCCCGCAGTAGACGTCATCGCAGGCGTTGCCACCGGAGCCATCGCCCTCGCCGCACTCGTCGCTCAAGAACTTGACCTCCCGATGGTCTACGTCCGTTCCGCACCCAAAGAGCACGGCCGCCAAAACCTTATCGAAGGCGAACTGCCCAAAAATGCCCGCGTAGTCGTCATCGAAGACCTTATCTCCACAGGCAAATCCTCGCTCCAAGCCGTCGACGCCCTTCGCGACGCAGGTGCCCAGGTGCTCGGAATGGCCGCCATCTTCACCTACGGCTTTCCCGCCGCCAGCGAGGCCTTCACGGCCACAGACTGCAAGCTCCGCACCTTGAGCGACTACGACCACCTCCTCAAGGCTGCCCAGTCGCGCGGAACCTTGACCCAACCCGAACTCGAAGCCCTCTCGGGCTGGCGCCTCGACCCCAAGGGGTGGAGTGACGCCAAGATTTAGTGGCGCTCGCGCCTCTGGCGCTCGCGCTAGGGCCCCGTTGGGGCTAGGGCCCCGTTGGGGCTAGGGCTGCTTCGCAGCTAAGGCCGCTTCGCGGCGCATACTGTTACTCGTTATTCATTTCTGGTTCTCCCCTGCGGCGCCGTGGGCTGCTAACTCCTAGTTCCTACCCGTGGGACTACAAGAAACTAGATACAAACAAGCCAACGAGCCAACCTTGCCAATCTCGCCAACAAGCCAACCTTGCCAATCTCGCCAATCTCGGCAACAAGCCAACGAGCCAACCTTGCCAATCTCAGCCAATCTTGCCAACGAGCCAACGAGCCAATCTCAGCCAACCTTGCCAACGAGCCACTCCAATTCCTTGTGCCCGACCCAGCGCACGCTTCCGTGCTCGAGTTGGATTCCGAGGCGGCCATCCGGAGATAGGAATTTGGGCGTCGCGGCAAAGGTTTCGCCCGTAGCGCGGTCGCGAAAGCGATTGAGCTGTCGCCAGCCCAGTAGCTTCGAGGTGTAGCGATCCAAGACATCAGATCCGACGGGAGACTCTAGGTGCGAAGCCAAATGCGAGGCTAATTCTTCGGCCATTCCGTCCAATTCGAGACCGGGAAGCCAGGCGCAGCCCTGCGGCGCCTGGGTAACGTTGATGCCGATTCCGAGGAACCAGCGCGTGCACGTGCCCCCGTGCCAGTAGGCTTCGGTAAGGAATCCGCCCAGCTTCTGCCCGTTGAGGTACAGGTCGTTCGGCCATTTAAGCTGTACGGCATACCCGCGAGCTTCAAGCCATTCTGCCACGGTAAGCGAGGCCTGGGCGTGGCGCACAAATACATAGGACGCGGTCCACTGAAGCGCGGGACTCACAAGGGTCATCAGCAGGCTTGAGCGGGGAATGTCCGTCCATTGGGTTCCTCCACTTCCACGTCCCTGAGTCTGCGCACCTGCCGTTATGGCAGTCCATCCGTCTGGATTCCATTGGTCGGAATTCGCATGCGCCCAACCCTGCGTTGATGGCAACTCGCTGAAATTGATGTGCTTAATGGAACTTCCTGCGGGCAGCATTCTGCAAAAATGCGGCGAATTCGGCGGCAATTCCGCCATGTTGCGAAATTGGCACCCAAATTGTGCTAAACCGCGGGTAATTTTACCGAATGACTGCAACGTTTGCTGAACTTCCCCAGATTGTACGCAGCGCCATCGAAGGCGTGAGCGACATCAAGGGCGAAAACCTCGTACTACTCGACCTTCGCGGGCTCGACAACGCCGTGTGCGACTTTTTTATTGTCGCTGAGGCGCAATCCACCACCCAGGTCAACGCTATGGCAGACGCCGTGCACAAACGCGTCCGCGAGGAAGCCAACGACAAGCCGTGGCACGTCGAGGGTGCACAGCAGTCCGAATGGGTTCTGATGGACTACGTGTCGACCGTAGTGCACCTTTTTCAGCGCGAAGCCCGCGCATTCTATGATCTTGAAGGATTGTGGGCAGACGCTCCCTCGGTAGCGCTTCCGCAACAATACCTCGTTGAAGCTGTTTAACTACTGATGAGTAAAAAGAACAAGGCCCCTCAATCGGGTCAATCACCCAAAGGCGGTCTCCCCAAATTCAACTTTAGCTGGATTTACATCGCGGTCTTTGTCGGACTGCTCGGGCTTCAGTTTGCGCAAAGCCAGTTCGGAACCCAAACCGAGCCCTCGAACTTCAACGAGCTGAGCACTCGCATTCAGCGCGGCCACGTCGATCGCGTCAAGGTGGTCAACAGCAAAGAAGTCTACGTCTTCATCAAGGCCGACACGCTGGCGGCCGTCAAAGAGTACGAAGAATTGGCCAAAACGTCGATTGGCGACGCTCCCAATCAAGGTCCGCACTACGTGTTTGAAATGCCTTCAGAATCGTTTGACCGGGCAATGGAGCGGTTTTACGCCCAAAATCCCAACCTTGGCGAAGTCAGCGTGGAGTACAAGGACGAACCCAACTACTGGGGCGAGGCACTTGCATGGCTGGTTCCCATTTTGCTCTTTGCCGCACTGTGGTTCTTCCTTCTGCGCCGCATGGGCGGTGGCGGTGCGGGCGGCCCCGGAGGACAGATTTTCAACATTGGCAAGAGCCGTGCGCAAATGTTTGATGCCGACAACGCGGTCAAAACCACGTTCAAGGACGTCGCTGGCCTCGACGGAGCCAAAGACGAAGTCCTCGAAGTCGTAGACTTCTTGAAGAATCCCAAAAAATATACCGACCTCGGTGGCAAAATCCCCAAGGGCGTGCTCTTGAGTGGGCCTCCGGGAACCGGTAAAACCCTGCTCGCTAAGGCTGTAGCCGGCGAGGCAAAGGTTCCGTTCTTTTCACTGAGCGGTTCCGACTTCGTCGAAATGTTTGTGGGTGTCGGAGCCAGCCGTGTGCGCGACCTCTTCAAGCAGGCCAAAGAAAAGTCTCCGAGCATCATCTTTATTGACGAAATCGACGCCATCGGACGTGCGCGCGGCCGCAATGCGTTCAGCGGGGGCAACGACGAGCGCGAAAACACGCTCAACCAGCTCCTTACCGAGATGGACGGATTCGGAACCAACGAACACGTAATCGTCATGGGCGCCACGAACCGCGCCGACATTTTGGATCGCGCCCTCATGCGTGCCGGACGCTTTGACCGCATCATTTATGTGGACCTTCCTGAGGTTTCTGAGCGCATCGAAATTTTTCAGGTTCACCTTCGCCCACTCAAGCTTGGCGAAGACGTCGACGTCGAGTTTCTCGCGCGCCAAACGCCCGGGTTTAGCGGAGCTGATATTGCCAACGTGTGCAACGAGGCCGCCTTGGTGGCCGCACGCAAAAACAAGAAGGTCATCGAGAAGCAAGACTTTTTGGATGCCGTGGACCGCATCGTCGGCGGCCTTGAAAAGAAGTCCAAATTCATCACTCCCGAAGAGAAAGAGATCATTGCCTACCACGAGTCGGGCCACGCCACCGTGAGCTGGCTACTCGAGCACGCATCCCCCTTGGTCAAAGTGACGATTGTTCCGCGCGGACGTTCGCTAGGTGCCGCGTGGTACCTACCTGAAGAGCGCCAACTGACCTCTAAAGACCAAATGCTCGACGAGATGTGTGCCACGATGGGCGGGCGTGCCGCCGAAGAAGTCATTTTTGGCCGCATCACCACCGGAGCCTTGAGCGACCTCGAAAAGGTCACAAAGCAGGCCCGCGCCATGGTTTCAGTATATGGTCTCAATGACCGCATCGGAAACATTACCTACTACGACTCTTCAGGTCAGAACGAATACCAATTTGAGAAGCCCTATTCAGAGCGCACCGCAGAGGTGATTGACGAAGAAATCAGCAAGTTCATCGAAGGTCAGTACGAGCGGGCCAAGGAACTGCTTCGCGACAACCGCGACAAGCTCGAAACCTTGGCCAAAGAACTGCTCACCAAAGAGGTCATCTTTCGCGACAACCTCGTTGCCATTTTTGGAGAACGCCCTTGGATGAGCCGCGAAGAGCGCCTCGCCGCACACGCTGAGGTCAAACCCGAAGCCAGCATCGAGACGCCAGTGGCTCCGAGCGAGGAACAAGAAACCAGCATCGAGTCACCAGAGACCCCGAGCCAGAAGCCAGAAGCCAACGAGCCAGAAGCTTCAAGCCACGAGCCACAAGCCAACGAGCCACAAGCCAACGAGCCACAAGCCAACGAGCCAGAAGCTTCAAGCCACGAGCCAGAGGCTCCGAGCGATGAGGTAAAAAATGACTAAGGCATTCGGTGGATTGCGTATAATTTATCCGTAATTTTCGCCCCTGTATGGCGGGTTGGATCGGAAAATTTCTTACCGTACTCAGTGGTTCACCCCAATCCGCTGGGGACGAGGCGTCTGAGCCGCAAAAAATCTATGCGGGCATCACCGATCCCGTGGATTTAGCCTTTGTGCGCAGGTTTACCCAAAGTGCCGGACTCTTTCTTTACTGCGGCAGTGCCGACGAAGTCGTCGAAAACCTCAAAGCGGTAGGCGCCGAAACGGGTCAATCTCAGTTTTTTGTTCCCGAAAAGTCGCTGCACGCTTGGTTTGCCCAAGCAGGACTCCAGGTCATCTACGACAACCCACTTGAGGCCGATGCAATGGCGACCACCTGCCACGCTGCGGTGGCCCAAACCGGCGGAATCATGATCACCGACGCCCAAACACAAGGCCTGAAGTTCGCACAACTCCCCGCGATCCACCTGGTGGTGGCGCGCGTATCGCAGGTGGTAAATAGCCTTTCTGACGGAATGTCGGCCATCAACAAGTACCACCGCGAGCAGCGGCCCTTGAGCATCATTACCCTCAAAGGCAAGCGCGACGAAGCGGTACTTCAAGCAAAAGTCGACCCCAACAAAGGTCGCGAGCTCTACTTCTTTCTCGTCGAAGACCACCTATTTACCGAACTATGATGCAGCGCAGCCTCTGGGGCCTCGTGTATGCCCTGGTTGTCGCGTTCTTGTGCATCGGACTGCCTTGGACGCCCGCCCTACTCTTTTTGCTTTTGCTGGGCGTTGCGGTGGAACTCATTCGCATGCCCAATTTGAATTCGCGCCAGCGCTCGGCCGGACTCCTCTACACCTTTGCCAGCGCACTAGCGACCGGCTGGCTTTGGGGCGTCGGTGGCGGGCAATCCATACTCGCGGTATTCATTCTCATTTGGCTCTCGGACTCGATGGCCTACGTCGGCGGACGCCTCTTTGGCCGCAGCCCAATGGCTCCGGTCCTGTCACCCAAAAAGACCTGGGAGGGCTTAATTACCGGCATCCTCTTCACGGTCGGAACCGCCTACGGCCTCTTTCACCTCGCCCTGGACGTGTCGCTTAAACTAACGGTCGTGCTTGCCGTAGTCGTTGCCGCAACCGCACCCATCGGCGACCTCATCGGATCCTACTTCAAGCGCCAGTCCGGCGTGAAGGACTCTGGGGTCTTTCTGCCGGGGCACGGCGGATTTCTCGACCGCCTCGACAGCTACTTGCTCTCGAGCATTACGCTCGTACTTGTCCTCTTAGCGTTCCACATATTTTAACCATTTCGTCATGCTTCACCGCGAAGGAACCAAAACAATTTTCGTCAGCCTCGTCATCCTAGCCATTCCGTATGTGCTTTTGACCCAATTCAGCGCACCCGATTGGGCCGTTTCTGCCTACCTCGTACTGGCCCTAATCCTTCTCGGACTCGTCCTTCAGTTCTTTCGGAATCCGACCCGGACCACCGTCGCCGAGGCCGGAGACGTAATCGCTCCCGCCGACGGAACCGTTGTGGTCATTGAAGACGCTGAAGAGCCCGAGTACTTTCAGGGCAAGCGCAAGCAGATCAGCATTTTTATGTCGCCCCTCAACGTGCACGTCAACCGCGCCCCTGTTAGTGGCCGCACCGTGTTTGCCAAGTACCATAAAGGCAAGTACCTCGTCGCGTGGCACCCCAAGTCAAGCACTGAAAACGAGCGCACGACCCTCGTCTTTGAAACGCTCAACCACGGCGAGGTCATGATCCGTCAAATCGCAGGAGCCGTCGCCCGCCGTATCGCGGTCTATGTCAAGCCGGGACAACCCGTTTCAGTCGGCGAGGACGTCGGATTCATTCGCTTCGGATCGCGTGTCGACATATTCCTTCCGCTCGACGCCGAAGTCCTCTGCACAATTGGCGACAAGCCGAACGGAGGCGAAACCGTGATTGCGCGCTTGCGGAGCAACTAGCTTCTTGGCGAGGTTAGCTCGTTGGCTTTTTGCGCTGCGCGCTCAGGCCGCTTCGCGGCTAGAGCTGCTTCGCAGCAATTTTCTACACGGAATTTTCAATTAATAAACTGAAAACGTGAGATTTAGCCGTTTCGAGAATTTTGTAAAAAAGTAAAATCCGGTTATAACCGAATAAGGGTGTCCGGTTTACTCTGAGGCAGCATGGTTTTGGTTGCCTGGTTCTAGTGTCTGGTACTTCAGGTATCTAACTAAGGAACCAGAAACGGTTAGCTCGTAGCGCGCCGCGCCTGCGGCGCGAGCTAACGAGCCAATCTCAGCTAACCTTGCCAACCTTGCCAACCAGCTCCATCGCCTGGCTGAACAGTTCGTCGGGCGAAACCTTAGAATTGTCGAGCACGATGGCGTCGTCGGCGAGCAGCAAGGGACTGTCGAGGCGTTCGCGGTCTTCTTTGTCGCGCTGAAGCAGGTTGGCCTTCACCTCTTCAAACGTAACGCTTCCCGGATTGGCTGCGTCCATTTCGGCAAAACGGCGCTGGGCGCGAACGTCCGCGTCGGCGGTGACAAATAGTTTGAGTTCGGCGTCTGGAAACACGACGGTTCCGATGTCGCGACCGTCCATGACCACACTGTGGCTTCGGCCCATGGCCTGCTGCTGGGCGACCAGTCGGCGGCGCACAGGAACGAGTGACGATACGGCACTTACGACCCGGCTTACGTCCATACTCCGAATGGCTTCTTCGACGTCTTCGCCGTTGAGAACGGCTCGGTTCCGCCCCTGCGCGTCGCGCGCAAATCCGAGGTGAATTTGTTCGAGGGCTGCGTTGATGGCGACGGCATTGATTCCGTCGGGAGCGGCCCACGAATTGCGAATGGCGAACAGGGCGACCATGCGGTACATGGCTCCGGTGTCGATGTACAAAAATCCGAGGGCCGCCGCGAGCCGCTTGGCCAGCGTGGATTTACCTGTCGAGGCATAGCCGTCCACGGCGATGCGGAGGGTCTTCATAGGTTCCGAGTGTAGGAAAATTGGGTGAATCGGCCCGCGACGTGGTAGACGGCCTGGGACCACTGAAACTGACTCTTGCCCGCTTTGAGGCCAAAACCAAAACTCAGTCCGGCATTCGTTCGACGGGTGGGCAGCTGCATTTCGAGCTGGCGCCGAAAGTCGTATCCGATTTGAAGGCGGAGTCGCCCGCCCAACTCAGCCTCAACGGCCGTAGCCACGTGCCTGAGGGCGAGGTTTGCAAACGAGGGGCGGTTGTAGGTTACGGTTCCAGTCAGGGGGTCTCGCACTTCGCGAAGAGGTTCGTACCCGGCCAAATTCCAGCGCTGCAGGTCGCGGGCGGCAATGTGTATGCGAAAGGGGGCGTAGCGGAACTTACGGCTAATCGCCGCGTGCACCGCGGTGGGCAGCGGCTCGGGAGTCGCACCCAGTGGGTCAAGGCTGATTCCGGCGTGCTGAAGAACAAGGGCCGCATGGAAGCGTCCGCTGTCTCCCACATAGGTGGCTCCGAGGTCGGTACTCAGCGCCTGGGCCACAAAATTCGAAGCGGTCTGAAGGGTCCAGCGGGCCGTGGCACCCACGAGAATTTGGCGGTCGCGCTTGAGTTCGAGCACCCGCGCGACGGTAATGCGCGGCCGCGAATCCTGAAACCGGAACGCACCAACCACGCCACCCAGCTCGTTGGTCTCGGGCATTTGGCCTGAGTTGAGGTAGTCGACCCCGGCGGCCCAGTACCATTTTTTGGCGGAACCGGAAGCACTCATGTGCCCCAAACGCAAACCACTCGGAAGCGAGCCCGTGCTGAGCACCGCCTGACGCCGATCCAAGCCTGCGGCGAGCGAGGGATTAAAGGTGGATACTCCCGCATCCATGGGGTAGGCCCAAGCTGCTCCGGCCAAGGCCGTCCAGCGGGCGGGACCCGCCGTGTTCATCGACGACCATGCAAGGTTTTGCGCCACTCCCACCAGGGGAGCCGCCAGGACCACGAGCAACAGGCCTCTTCTCACCCCAGCAAGTTACGCTTTGGCCGGAATTGCCGCATCCGTAGCCGTGGCTGCAGGTTTGCGCACGCTCAGCACCTTGGCGTTCTTCACCTTTTTGTCGGTTACGGAGTACTCAAGTACCTCGCGCATCGTTTTGACGTAGCGCACCTCGAGCCCTTTGAGGTACACCTCGGGAATCTCGCGTACATCGCGTTCGTTGTCGGCACAGAGGAGCACCGTTTTGATACCGGCCCGCTTGGCGGCGAGGAGTTTTTCTCGAATTCCGCCCACTGGAAGCACCTTGCCGCGCAACGTGATTTCGCCACTCAGAGCCAGCGCGTTCCGCACGCGACGCTGCGTGTAGAGCGACGTAAGTGCCGTCAACAGCGCGATTCCGGCCGAAGGACCGTCCTTGGGCACCGCGCCCTCAGGCACGTGAAGGTGAATGTCGTACTGACTAAAGTGTTCGGGCTCTAGACCAAATTCTGCCGCATTGGCTTTGAGAAAGGTTAGCGCCAGGGTAGCGGACTCCTTCATGACGTCGCCGAGGTTTCCGGTGATGCTCATGCGGCCCGAACCCGGGGCAATCGTGGATTCGAGGTAGAGGATGTCGCCTCCCACTGGGGTCCAGGCGAGGCCAGTGGCTACGCCCGCCACCCCTTCGTTGGCGAAGTCGTCCTTGCGAAAGCGCGCCACGCCCATGATCTCAGTCAGGTCCGCCGGCGTGGGTCTGGACGGAAAGTCCTTGCCTTCAGCCCGCGCCAAGGCGGCCTTTCGGGCGAGCTTTGCGAGCTGCTGGTCGAGGCGGCGCACTCCGGATTCACGGGTGTAGCCCTCAATGAGCGCCGACGCCGTAGAACCCTCGAGCTTAATCGCCTTTGGCTCAAGTCCGTGCTCGCGGAGCTGCTTGGGCATCAAGTGGTTTTGGGCAATCTTGACCTTTTCTTCGCGCGTGTAGCCCGTGACCTCAATGAGTTCCATGCGGTCGCGCAGGGCATGCTGGATTCCGCCCAAGTTGTTGGCCGTGGCGATGAACAGCACCTTAGACAGGTCGTAGCCCATCTCGAGAAAGTGGTCGTGAAAGGCGTGGTTCTGCTCCGGATCCAGCACTTCGAGCAGTGCGCTCGAGGGGTCGCCTTGAACGCCCATTCCGAGCTTGTCGATCTCGTCGAGCACGAGTACGGGATTTGAAGCGCCGGCCTTCTTGATTTGCTGCAGAATACGACCTGGCATGGCTCCGATGTACGTTTTGCGGTGGCCGCGGATCTCGGCTTCATCGCGCATTCCGCCCAACGACATGCGCACGTAGGGGCGACCCAGCGCCTCGGCCACAGAGCGCCCAAGCGAAGTCTTGCCCACCCCGGGAGGGCCGTACAGGCACAAAATCGGACTCTTGAGGTCACCCTTGAGCGCAAGCACGGCAAGGTGCTCCAGAATGCGCTCCTTGACCTTTTCGAGGCCAAAATGGTCGCGATCCAGGATTTTTCGAGCCTTTTTAAGGTCGTGGCGGTCCTTTGTGACGTGGTTCCACGGCAGGTCGAGCATCAGCTCGAGGTAGTTGCGCTGGATTCCGAAGTCGGGCACTTGCGGATTCATGCGCTGCAGGCGTGCGAGCTCTTTTTCAAACTGCTGGGCCGCCTCGGTTGGCCAACTTTTTTCAGACGCACGCTGGCGGAACGACTCAAATTCAGCCTCAAAACTATTGCCGCCCAATTCTTCTTGAATCGTGCGCATTTGCTGCTGCAGAAAGTACTCGCGCTGCTGCTGGTCAAATTCGACGCGGACCTTGTTGGCGATGTCGTTTTTGACCTCGAGCAGGTGCTTTTCTTGGCTGAGGTGCTTGAGTACCTGCTGGGCCCGGGTTTTCAGGTCGTTTTCTTCGAGCAGAAGCTGCTTGGCGTCGACGTCGAGGTTGGTGTTGCTAGCGATGAAGTGCAGCAAAAACGTGTCAGACTCGATATTCTTGACCGCAATCTGGGCCTCGGTCGGAATGTTGGGGCTCTCTTGAATGATTTCAAGCGACAGTTCGCGGATCGTCGACATCAACGCCGTGAATTCGGTATCGTCTTCGGCGGGCACAGCCTCGTCCAGGTACTCAACCCGGGCGCGGTGGTAGGGCTCGTCGGTCAGGAGTTCAAGGATGCGGAACCGGCGCTTGCCCTGCAAAATCGCGGTGATGTTGCCGTCGGGCATGCGAAAGGACTTCACCATCTGCACCAGGGTTCCGACCGGATGCAAGTCTTCAGCCGACGGAGTTTCGGTATCGGCATTGCGCTGCGCAACGACCCCAAAGAGCTTTTTGCCCTTCTGGGCGTCCTGAATCAGGCGAATCGATTTGTCGCGACCGGCCGTAATCGGACTGACCACACCGGGAAACTGCACCGTGTTGCGCAGCGGCAGTAGGGCCAATTCGGGAGCGAGGTCTGACTCGGGAACCGAGTTGTCCTCTTCGTTGGTAATGAGCGGAATAAGGTCCGTGTCCTCAGACAGGAGTGAAAAGCGGGGTACTTCCATGGGCCGACTATTGGGCAATGGCCGTGCCACCGCGAAGGTGTGACGTTTGCGCAAAAATTTCGGACAAAATGTCGGTCGTGGCAGCATCTAATGGCCGACCGCGGCGCGCGAGCACCCGCTCGGTCGTAGCCAATGCCTTGTCGAGCCGGTACTCGGTCATGCCCTGGGGTCCGCCCCACGAGAAGTCCGGAATAAAATTGCGCGGAAAGCCCGCGCCAAAGATGTTGCAGGCCACGCCCACCACCGTGCCGGTATTGAACATGCTGTTGATTCCGGCTTTGCTGTGGTCACCCATTACCAAACCGCAAAACTGCAGCCCCGTGGGCTCAAAACGGCCGCTCGGGTAGCTCCAGAGCTTGACCTCGCTGTAGTCGTTTTTAAGGTTGGAGTTGTTGGTGTCAGCCCCCAAGTTGCACCACTCGCCGAGCACGGCGTTGCCGAGAAAGCCGTCGTGGCCCTTGTTGCTGTTGCCCCAAAGGACGGCGTTGTTCACCTCGCCTCCGACTTTGCTGCCGGGTCCAATGGTAGTGGCTCCATAGATCTTGGATCCAAGCTTGAGTTGCGAGCCCTCGCCCAGGGCGAGTGCCCCGCGCACCAGGCTACCCTCCATGATCTCGCTTCCCGCAGCGAGGTAGATGGCGCCGCTGCGGCTGTTGAGTACACTGGCCTCGGCCACCGCGCCCTCTTCGGCAAAAATTCGGTCGCCGATCAAGGTGTTGGTACTGCTCAGCGGAGCCGAGCTGCGTCCGCGCGTCAAAAGGTCAAAATCGGACTCAAGGACCACGGCGTTGGCCGAAAAAAGATCGAATGGGCGGCGCATCACGAGCACTGCGTCGGCAAACACCACGGATTCTGCCGTATCGGTGCCGTGGCCCGCCAACCACTCGCCCTTGGCGTCGAGAAGCTGCTGCCCCGGACGAAGCGAAGCGACGGCATCTGCAAGGGTGTCGGTGGCGACAAGGCCTCCGCGCACGTGGCGCACGTGGTCGCCTTCGGGCTGGCTCAGATCAAAACCCCCGGCCAGGTAGGAGGCCGAATGGTACGAAAACGTTGAACCCGGGCTGCGCAGCGACCATTTCTCGCGAAGGGTGGTTACACCAACGCGCAGGTCGGCCACAGGCCGGGTCCAAGTAAGGGGCTTGAGCGTCTCGCGCTCGCCGCGGTCGTGGAAGATGTAGTGCATCCCCACGAAGGTAGCGGCTTACTTCGAGAATTTCGCGTAGCGGTTGCGGAACTTGTCCACACGGCCCGCCGTATCGAGAAGCTTTTGCTTGCCCGTGTAAAATGGGTGCGAGTAGCTCGACACTTCCATCTTTACAAGTGGGTAGGCCACACCGTCAACCTCGAGGGTTTCTTTGGCATTGGCGCAGCTGCGGATCAACGTAACATCACCGGTGCCCATGTCTTTGAATGCACACACGCGGTAGTTGGTAGGGTGGAGGTTGTCTTTCATCGCTTCGTTATTTTGGACCGAGGTTTGGCCCGATCCCCATTTTTTGCGGACGGCAAATGTACGAAATACTTTCGACCGAAGTTGTACATTGAACGGCAAATTTCGCGTGCGAATTCCGAACTACACAACAACGCCCTCGGTACGACCTTTGCAGCCAGCACAAACACCATGTTTCTCAAGCCCCTAAGGCCACTCGCCACCGCACTCATTCTCGCCCTGCTCGCCCTCGCGTCGTGCCGGCCCGAGTACCGGTTTGCGCCCGAACCGGTGACCCTTGTGCGCAGCCACGACACGGTCTACCTCGACACCGTATTTGCCACGGTCGGCAGCTCCACGCGAAGCGTGCGCCTCGTCAACCCGAGCGCATACGACATCAACCTCAGCCGTCTTAGCCTTGGACGCGGAACCGAGTCCCCCTTTCGCTTCAACGCCAACGGCCAGCCCGGACCCGAACTCGAAAACGTGGTGATTCCGGCCCGCGACAGCATTTGGATTTTTGTCGAAACCACGGCGCCCCGCGGCGACGGCGAAATGCTCTGGGAGGATTCCCTGCGCGTCGAGCAAGGCAGCTTCAGCCAGAACATCTACCTCGTGGCGCTCGCCTGGGACGCGCACTTTCACTACCCCAACCGCGTCCTGACGATTCCGCAGCCCGAGCCCTACCCCGACATTCTGATTCCCTATGTGATTTTGGGCGCCAACGAGGTGTGGAGCGACGACAAACCGCACGTCGTTTATGGCTATGCCGTGATTGACAGCGGCGCAACCCTCGACATCGCAGCTGGGGCGCAGGTTCACTTTCACAGCGGCTCTGGCCTTTGGGTGGCGTCGGGCGGAACCCTTCGGGTGGACTTCGCCGGGGCCGGATCCTTTGACGAACCCGCGGTACTTCAGGGCGACCGCCTCGAACCCTTTTACCGCAACATCGCCGGCCAATGGGGTGGCGTTCTGGGCGGAATCTTTCTGCAGCGCGGTGCCCGGGCCGACATTCGCAACGCCTGGATCCGCAACGGAACCCTCGGGATTCGCTGCGACAGCGTGGCCGACGGCGAACCCCATAACCTTTTGGTACGCGACAGCCGCATTACCGACTTCAGCCGTGCCGCCATCTACAGCGGTTTTGGCCGAATCCGCCTCGCGAACACGGTCGTGGCCAACTCCGGCCTCTACAACCTCTACACCTTGGGCGGACGCATTGAGGCAGACCACTGCACGTTTGCCAACTCCTTTCCCGGGCCCCGCGCGACCCCATCCATTGGGCTCTTCAACCGCTACGACGACGGAACCGGAACATTTCGCTACCGAGCCCTACTTCAGGCAGACGTGCGCAACTGCATCGTGGACGGAAGCCAAGAGTCCGAAGTGGGCTTTGGGTTCGGACCCCAGGCCGCATTCAACTACCGCTTTGAAGGCTCGCTGCTCAAGCTGAACCGCTTCCCCGACCCTGCCCTGTACGACGTCAACGACCCCACGCGCTTTGAGGGCTGTGTGTTCAACGTCAATCCCCAGTTTGAGGCTTCAAGCACTTTTGACTACCGACTCAAATTGGGCTCGCCTGCCCTCGGAATCGGCTGGCCCAGCGCCACCAACCTTGTTCCGCTCGACGCCTTGGGCCAATCACGACCAAGCCCTGCCGACGCGGGCGCCTTAGAAACGTTGTAAACGGCTGTTTAGCCCAAGCCCACTAAAAACGCCGGCGTATCGATACCGTCTGCGTAATCCCAGAGGGTGGGAAACTGGCTTTGGCCAAAGGGCGTTCGTCCGCGAGCCACCACCGTTTGCAGTTGGTCCGATTGTGCGTCCAACCAAGATTCCGCGGCAGCAGCATCGCTGTGCCAGGTGGCATGAACCACCGAAAGGGGCGGCTTGAGCGCCTCGTGTTCGCGCAGCACCACCCAATTGTTTTCGAGAAAGGGTTCGCGGTTGAGCATAAAGAGTGCGCGGTGGTAGTCGTAGTTCGAACCGTAGCGGGCGTGCTCTGCGATTCGGCTCCACTTCATCCACGAGGCAAAGAGGCGCTGCACGTCAAATCCGCGCTCTAGGGCAAGGTGGGTGACGCTGCGGCATCCGCGCCCAAAGTAGCGAAAGAGGTCGTCTGAGAGGGCATCGAGCTCGGCGTCGGTGGCGTCAGACGGAACCACCGCTGCCGAAGTGCGCGCCCCACGCAAAATGCGCGGTACCGTTGCGAAGTACTGGTCAAAATGAGCGACCGCTTGGTCTCCGCCGGTGGCGATTAGGGCCTCCACGCCGTTGAGGCGATCCACGACCTCGACGTCGGCCTCGGGGTCAAGTGACTTCAGCCGGCGAATCACCTCGGCGGTCAAAATGGGGTCGTCAGATGAGGGCTTGAACCGAACGCGGTGGCCCGCAACGTAGCCACAAATCAGGTCGTGCAGGGCGACCAGCGGAAGGTTTCCGGCACCCACCATTCCGACGGTCCGCGAAGCGGTTCCGCCCAATGGCCACATCGAAATCCACGCTTCCAGCGACTCGCGCGTAAGGGCGTCGGCCCAAGCGTTGAGTGCATCCGCCGTGAACTCGGGGGCAAACCACGGATTTCGTACTGAAGCACGTGCCAAAAGTTCGGGATCCGCGGCCATAACGCGCAGCTCTGAACCGAGGCGTTCTAGGACCAAAAAACGAGTGCGGAGCAGGGCGGAATCAAACATCGGTGCAGAAAAAAGGGCGTATCTTTGCCGCCACAAAAGTACGCTTCGACTATGGCCATTAAGATTACCGACGAGTGCATTAACTGCGGTGCGTGTGAGGCAGAATGCCCCAACAACGCGATCTATGAAGGCGGTATGGAGTGGCGCTTTGCCGACGGAACCAAACTCAACGGCGGACTCGTGAGCAAAAGCGGCGTGAAGACCGATGCGGCCACGGCCCAAGAGCCCGTGAGCTTCGACTTCTACTACATTGTGACCGACAAGTGCACCGAGTGTGTAGGGTTCCACGAAACGCCCCAGTGCGCCGAGGTTTGCCCCGTGGACTGCTGTGTTCCCGATGAGGACCACGTCGAGTCGCGCGAGGAGCTCGAGGCAAAAAAATCCTTCCTGCACCTGGATTGATGCGCCACGTAGCCCTGATTCTGATTGCGCTAGCCGCCGGAACAGGGAATTCGTGGGCCCAATCGCCCGAAATCGATTCACTGGTTGCCGTGTCGCGCAACCGAGATCTCAACGACGCCCCGCGCATTGCGGCACTGGACTCGTTGGTTGCGCAGACCCTTCGAAGCCTTCGCGCCAACCCGTCGGCCAAGGCGGTTCCGCTGCCGGAAAACGCGCTGCGCACCGAGAGCCCCGACGGGCAAATCACCATTATCACCCTGAATGCCCCACTCAACGACGGGAGCTACGCCTACCGCGGCATCGCAGGCCGTTCCGACGGTGCAAAAGGCAAGCTTTGGGTTCCGCTGACCGAAGGGCAGTGGCCCGAAGCAATCGTGTACCGAATTACCTCAGTGCGCTACCGCCGCAAAACCTACTACATGTCGCTCTGGTTTAAGCCGCACCTCAACGGCGTGCAAGAGAAGGGCATTGAGCCCGTGATTCCGACCCGAAGCCGCTTAGTTTTTGGCGCCCGCGTGTTCGCCGTGAAGAAGTTCAACGACGAAACGTTTAAAAAGGCACCCGAGCGACTGGTGCTGCGCTACGGCCCAATGGCCACCGCCGCCGTTCGCCCCGAGAAGCCTGGAGTGATCGCAATCGACGAGGTAGCCCCCATTCGCGACGCGCCAAAAGGGCAGTACCGCTACTACGGCCCGACGGCTGTGCAAAATCGACTCATTTTTCGCGACGGAAAATGGCGTTTCGAAACCTTACCCTAACCTAAGCCCCCTAACTTTGCCCCTATGAAAAAGCACAACTTTACGGCCGGACCCTGCATTTTGGCTCCCGAAGTTTTTGACGGAGCCGCCAACGCGGTTCGCGAGTTTGAAGGCATGGGCCTTTCGCTGCTCGAAATCAGCCACCGCGACAAAAAGGTCGTGGCGGTGATGGAAGAAGCCCAGCAGCGCGTCCTAAAGACCCTCGGGCTCAGCGACGACTATGCCGTGCTCTTTCTTCAGGGTGGTGCCAGCAGTCAGTTTGCAATGGTTCCGTTTAACCTTCTGACCTTGAACGGCCGTGCCGGCTACCTCAACACCGGAACCTGGTCGACCAAGGCCCTCGAGGAGGCTTCAAAGTTGGCACCGAGCCAAGCAGTGGAACTCGCGTCGAGCAAGGACCGCAACTTCAGCTACATCCCCAAGGGATTTGCAATCCCGAGCGGACTTGACTACGTGCACTACACGTCCAACAACACCATTTTTGGAACGCAAATGAAGGCCTTCCCAAAAGCCGACAGCCTCATGGTGTGCGACATGTCGTCAGACATTTTTAGCCGCCAGATGGACTACTCGGCCTTTGACCTCATCTATGCTGGCGCCCAGAAAAACCTAGGTCCAGCGGGCGCCACGCTTGTGGTGGTCCGCAAGGACGTCCTGGGCAAGTCAGGTCGTGTGATTCCAACCATGTTTGACTACCCCACGCACATCAAGGGCGAGTCGATGTACAATACTCCGCCCGTGTTTTCGCTGTACGTCAGCCTGCTCACGCTTCGCTGGATGGACGCGCAAGGCGGACTTAGCGAGATGGAGCGTCGCGCCAACGCCCGCGCTGCAGCGCTTTACGGCGAGATTGACCGCAACCCTCTTTTTGTCGGAACCGCGGCGACCGAAGACCGTTCACCGATGAATGCGTGCTTCCTTTTGAACGACGAGCCGGCCCACAAAGAGGTTTTTGACGGACTCGCTAAGGAGGCTGGCTTGGTCGGACTCGCGGGACACCGCAGCGTCGGTGGCTACCGCGCCTCGATGTACAACGCCCTCGAGCAGTCAAGTGTGGATGCCCTTGTTGAAGTCATGCGCGAAGTTGAACGCCGCGCCTAATCATTTTTAATTTTTTCTCATGATCGTACTCGCCAACGACGGCATCGCCGCTTCAGGTCAAGCCAAACTCGAGGCCGCAGGCCACACCGTTCTGACGACTAAAGTTGCCCAAGAGCAGCTCGCGGACTTCATCAACGCCGAAAAGGTAGACGTACTTCTCGTACGTTCGGCCACCACGGCCCGTGCAGCCCTCATCGACGCCTGCCCAGGCCTCAAGATGATCGGCCGCGGCGGGGTCGGAATGGACAACATCGACGTGGACTACGCCAAGAGCAAGGGCCTGAACGTGTTCAACACGCCCGCTGCAAGCTCTGAAAGCGTCGCTGAACTTGTTTTTGCGCACTTGAGCGGACTGCTGCGCTTCTTGCCCGACAGCAACCGCATGATGCCCCTTGAAGGCGAAGCCAAGTTCGACGGGCTCAAAAAAGCGTACGGGAACGGCCAAGAGCTGCGCGGAAAAACCTTGGGCATCATCGGATTTGGCCGCATCGGCCGCGCCGTGGCCCGGCAGGGATACGGCCTTGGTATGCATGTGGTCGCCCACGACCCCTTCGTGACCGACGGAAGCTTCGAGGTCCAGTTTGCCGACGGCCAGAAGCTCAGCACTTCAGCCACCATGCTCAGCATGAGCGAATTGCTTGCCACCTCTGATGCCGTGAGCATTCACATCGCCGGCAAATCTGAAGTCCTCGGGGCTGCCGAGCTCGCCCAAATGAAAAAGGGCGCCTTTTTAGTCAACGCCGCCCGCGGCGGGGTCGTCAACGAAGAGGCGTTGCTCAACGCGCTCGACCACGGGCACTTGGCCGGAGCCGCCCTCGACGTCTTCACCAACGAGCCCACGCCCCACGTCAACTTGCTCATGCACGAAAAGCTCTCGCTGACTCCGCACATCGGAGCCGCAACCGAAGAAGCACAAGACCGCATTAGCACCGAATTGGCCGACACCATAATCGCCCACGCCTAACCCGTGGCGCGCTTTGAGCCCTTTGCTGCGGTACGTCCGCCCCGTGCGCTCGCCGGACTGGTGAGCACGCGGTCGTACGTCACCTACAGCGAAGAGGAACTGGCGCACAAGCTGGGCACCAACCCCTACTCCTTTCTGCACGTGCTCCAACGGCGCTCAGCGCACGAAGACGCCCGATTCAGCGGAGTTCGCAAGGGGTTCGAAGATTTTTTGACCGACGGAACCCTTGTCGCCGACACCGAGTCCCACATCTACCTCTACCGCCAGCAGTGGTCGGGCCACACCTTTGTGGGCTTCCTCGGACTGGTTTCTCTTGAGGACTACCGCTCGGGACGCATCATCAAGCACGAGCACACCTTAGAGGCCCGCGAGGCCCTCTTTGCACGCTACCTTGAAACCGTCGGATTCCATGCGGAACCGGTTCTTTTAACGCACCCTCCTCTGCCCGAGCTCGCTGCCACCGCAGCACAAGTTCAGACGACCGAGCCCCTTCTGGACTTCGCTACGACAGATGGCGCGGTGCACACTCTTTGGGCGGTTCCCGCTCCAGAACCCGTTCAGGCCGCCCTCGCTCAAATGGGGCGCCTCTATATTGCCGACGGCCACCACCGAATGGCATCCGCAGCTCGATTGGGCGAGGACGCGTACGTCATGGCCTACCTGGTCGACAGCAGCCAGCTCCACATTGCTTCCTTTCACCGGCACATCGCGGGGGTTCCTCAAGGTGACTGGGTCGTAGCCGTGGGCGCACGTCCCTTGCCCCACCGGCCTGAGGGCCTGCCCGAGCGTGGATTTTATGCCTTGGACCACCGCGGATGGTGGCAATTCACCCCAGAGGACCTGGCATTTCCCGAAAGCACTTGGCTGTTTGACCGCATTTTAGCACCGTTTTGGGGTGTAGCTGACGAGCGCCAGGATGCGCGAATCCGCTACGAACCGGGCGTGGTCGACCTCGCCACCGTCGAAGCAGAGCGCCGCGACCAGGAGACCATTTTTGTGCTTCCGCACCCGCACTGGCACGACATTGAACGCTGGGCTGACCAGGGTACGTCGGTTCCGCCCAAGTCCACCTACATTGAGCCCAAGTTGCGGTCGGGCGTAACCCTTTACGCCTGGAAATGAGCGCAAACCTCAACGCATACGCAGAGCTAAAGGCCCAGCTGCCCGCCGGCACCACCTTGGTGGCCGTGAGCAAGTTTCAACCGAACGAAGCCATCGAGTCGCTGTACGCCGCCGGCCAACGTGATTTTGGTGAAAACCGCGTCCAGGAGCTTGCTGCTAAGGCAGCTGTGCTCCCAAAGGACATTCGGTGGCACATGATCGGCCGCATTCAAACCAACAAGATTCGGGAGTTCGCCCCTTTTGTGCACCTCGTGCACAGCGTCGACCGAACCGACGTGCTCGCCGTACTTCAAAAAGAAGCCGTTCGGGCAGGCCGACGCATTGACATCCTGCTTCAAGTCCACATTGCCCAAGAAGAAACCAAGGCTGGGTTCAGCTCCGAAGAGGTGCTCGGGCTTTGTGCGGTTAACGTGCTCCAGGAATACCCCAACCTTCGTGTCGTCGGTTTAATGGGAATGGCGAGCCTCACCGACGACCGCAATCAAATCCGCCGCGAGTTTGCCCGGCTTGCGAGCCTGTACCGCGCCGCCCAAGAACAACTTGGCGTTGGCCAAGTCAGCGTGCTCAGCATGGGAATGAGCGGCGACTACGACCTCGCGCTGGCCGAGGGAGGCAACCACATCCGGGTGGGTTCATTGCTGTTCGGCGCCCGAAGCAGCCATTAGCTAGCACCCAGTAACTCGTTATGTACGCCGTCATCGATCTCGAAGCCACCGGGGGCAAACCCGGCTCTGAACGCATCATAGAGGTTGCGATTTTCATGTTTGACGGACGTCGAATCGTCGACCAATTCATTACGTTGGTGCAACCTGAGGTGCCGATTCCGCCCTTTGTTCAAAAACTCACTGGAATCCGCGAGCAGGATGTGCGCACGGCTCCGCGCTTTCACGAGGTGGCCAAGCGAATTGTGCAAATGACTGAAGGTGCAGTATTTGTGGCACACAATGCCCCATTCGACTACCGAATTCTGCGCGAGGAATTCGCCCGTTTGGGCTACGACTACCAGCGGGTGGTTTTGGACACGATTCCGCTTGCAGAGAAGTTTTTGCCGGGAATGCCCGCCTACGGACTGAGCACGTTGTGTACGGAACTGAATATTCCGCACACCCGAAAGCACCGGGCCGACGGTGACGCCCGCGCCACGGTTCAGTTGCTGCAAATTTTGCTCGAAAAAGACCGCGAGAAGTACATCGAGGGCGTCTACCTCAAGCAACCCTCGGCGACGGGGCGCCACAAGTTCAGCGAGCAGCTCGAGCGCTACGTCAAAACGACGGGGCTCTACTACCTGTTTAATGCCGACGGACGCGTGCTGTATGTGGGCAAGTCCGACCAGCTTCGTGTGCGCATCGACCGCCACTTCTTGTCTACGAGTGAGAAGGCGCTAGCCCTGCAGGCTGAGGTGGCCAATATTCGGGTCGAGGAGACCGGAAGCCTGCTGCTCGCCGACATTTTGGAGCATGTGGAGCTCAAAAAACTCAAGCCTCCGTACAACCAGGCTAAGGACAAGTACCACCTTCGCTTTGGCCTGTTCCCGATCGAGACCGCCGAGGGCGTTTTGTGGGACGTTCGCGGAATCCGGCGCGATCCACCCGCCCTTCAGGTGGATTCAGTAGCCGATGGCGTTGCCCTGCTCGGAGGAATGGCCGAGGCCCGCGGTTGGGCACTGAGCGATGTACTGCTCCCGAGGTTGGTGCCTAACGTAGAACCTGAGCAATCCAATCGAGACGGTCTGCCCGCGACAACCGATGAAGCGCTTGAAGCGCTTAACCGTTTTTTATGGCCCGAGGGCAGTGTCGTATACCTCGACAAGGGCCGCGGCCCCGGTGAAAAGACGGCCTTTGTCGTTGAAGACGGACGCTTTTTAGGCTATGCGTTCGTGCGCCTTGAGCAGGAAGTCTACGACTTGCCCACGCTCAAAAACCGCCTCACTGTGCTTAGCCAGCAGCCCTACTTGCGCAGTTTGCTGGCCGAATACGTGCATACGGGTCGCTTGAGCGAAGTGCGCCCGGGAATTTTTCCTACCTTGGATGAAGATTTAACTGAAACTGCACCATGAAAAAGATTGCTGCCCTCGCCCTTGCGGCGCTGTTCACTGTCGGAATTGCTGTGAACGCCCAAGCTGACACCGACCCCAAAAAGCCCGTTGCGACTGCAACGTCGGCCAAGAAAAAGAAAAGCAACGGCAAAGAAGCCGCGTCGTGCGCGCCTGCTGACGCCGCCAAAAGTTGCCACGGCGAAGCTGCTGCTCCTGCAGCAAAAGCTCAAGGCTGCGCCTCTGCCCCGGCGGGTGGTTCGTGCTGCTCAAAACCTGCAGCTCCGGCCACGGGAAGCGGCAAGTAGTTCGCATTCAAAAAAAAGAAAGCCGGCCCCGAAAAGGGCCGGCTTTTTTATGCAATCACGCTCGGCTTAAAGCTTCAGTGCAGCCGACGCGATGAACTGATTGATTCGGTTGTCGGTTTCAAAGTCAATTCCGCCGACATTCAGCGTTTGCCCGAAGGCCGAAAGTGAACCCTCGTAGCGCGCGCTCACTTGAAGTCCGCCGAGCTTGACCCCGACCCCGACTTGGCCGCCCCAGCTTCCGTTGCCGGGATCTGTGAGGTTCAGGCCGCCCGTCTCTGCCAATGCCATGGAGTACACCGGAGCCACAAAACCAAACAAAGGGCCGAGTTTGACACCCACCTCAACCGGAACATCCATGCGAAGCAGCGACCAGTCCAGGACCTCTGGAGTAAAGCTTCCGTCTTCAATGATGAACTGCTGGTTGAGGCCCGTGAGCCACACTTGCGGCTGCACGTAGACAATTCCTGCAGAAGCTCTGTAGAATCCGCCGACGTGGTATCCGGCACGGCCGGTAGCCACCGGGGTAAATGTGGGGTCAATCAACGGATTGAACGAGACGCGCACGTCTGCGAGGTGGTAGCCCGCGGTCACGCCGCGTGTACGTTGTGCCTGAGCGCCTAGGGTCAACAGCCCAAGGCTTGCCGCTAAAAAAACTTGCTTCATACGGGATTGGACGCCAAAAAGCGTTCCACGTTGGCGTGGATGCGCGCTTCGGGGTCTCCGTCGGGAGCGGGTTCAAACGTTTTGCCCGTCACCAATTCAAAAAGTTGGATGTAGCGCGTTGACACGTCGGCGGCCCATTCGTCGGTCAATTCTGGAACTACCTGACCTTCCTTTCCTTGAAACCCGTTGGCAATTAAGAACTGGCGCACAAACTCTTTGGAGAGTTGAATTTGGGGCGCTCCAGCCGCTTGCCGGGCTTCGTAGCCCTCTGCGATAAAGTACCGCGACGAGTCTGGGGTGTGGATTTCGTCAATTAAGACGATGCGTCCGTCGGGGAGCAGACCAAATTCGTACTTCGTATCGACAAGGATCAAGCCTCGATCGCGCGCCATTTGCTGACCGCGAGCAAAGAGTGCTCGCGTGTAGGATTCGAGCTGTGCATAGTGGGATTCGCTCACAATTCCGCGCGCCAAAATCTCCTCGCGGCTGATGTCTTCGTCGTGGGTACCAATGGCCTCTTTGGTCGTGGGAGTGATAATGGGTTCAGGGAGCGCGTCGGACTCACGCAGGCCTTCGGCAAGCGCCACACCGCAGAGTGTGCGTCCGCCGGAAGCATAGGTGCGCCAAGCATGTCCGCTCAGGTATCCGCGTATGACCATTTCAACTTTAAACGGTTCCGCCGTATGGCCCACACTCACCACAGGGTCGGGGCTGGCCGTGCGCCAGTTCGGAACCAAATCCGCCGTCGACTCGAGAAAATGCGCTGCCATTTGGTTCAAAACCTGACCCTTGTGCGGAATCCCCTTGGGGAGCACCACGTCAAAGGCTGAAATCCGATCCGAAGCCACCATAACCATGCGGCCTCCCTGAAGGCGGTACACGTCGCGCACTTTGCCGTGGTAGACAGACTCTTGGCCGGTAAAATGGAATTCGGAATGGGTCAACGCCATAATCTAGGTTTTTGGTAGTTGGTTGTCAGGTTCACGAGCGGTACGGGCCGCCATGGATTTTTGCCCCTCAGCGTCGTAGGCCGCGATAATTTTGCGCACCAATGGGTGGCGCACCACGTCGCGACCGTCGAGCTCGATGTGGCCAATGCCCTTCATTCCGCCGAGCAGGCGCAGCGCATGGGGCAGCCCTGAGGCAGCCCGCGGCGGAAGGTCGGTCTGGGACGGGTCACCGGTCACAATGAACTTTGACGACGGGCCCATGCGGGTCAGAAACATCTTCATTTGGGACACGGTGGTGTTTTGGGCTTCGTCTAAAATGACAAAGGCCCTGTCGAGGGTACGGCCCCGCATGAAGGCCAGGGGCGCAATTTCTATCGTGCCGTTCTCGAGGTACTGCACCAAGCGTTCGGCCGGAATCATATCGCGCAGCGCGTCGTACAGCGGCTGCATGTAGGGATCGAGCTTTTCTTTCATGTCGCCCGGCAAAAATCCCAGGGACTCGCCTGCTTCAACGGCGGGACGGGTCAAGACGAGGCGTCGAACTTCTTTGTTTTTGAGCGCTCGAACGGCTAATGCTACGGCGGTGTAGGTCTTTCCGGTTCCGGCGGGCCCCATGGCAAAGGTGAGGTCGTTGGTTCCGACGGCATTCACCATTCGCTGCTGGTTCGCCGTGCGCGCCTTAATGACGTGGCCGTTGACCCCGTGCACGATGACTTCGTCGCCTTCGCTCAAGCTCTTGAGGATCGAGGGACTGTCGTCGAGCACAATCCGCTCTAACTGAGGGGACGTAAGGACGTTGAACTTGCGAATGTGGCGCAGAATAAGGTCGAGCTTCTCCTCAAACATAGCCACGTCCTCGGGCGACCCGGTGAACTTGACTACTTCGCCGCGCGCGACAATTTTAAGCTTAGGAACATAGGATTCCAGCTGCCGAATCAGGGAATTGTGCTCCCCGTACAGAACTCGGGGGTCGACGTCTTCGAGGTGGACGATGCGCTCCATTACATTTACAGCTTCAAAGGTACACCTGTGGCCGTCATCACCCTCACCACCGACTACGGATGGCGCGATCCCGATTCTGCGGGTCTGCGCGGCCGAGTCTATGCCGAAATGCTTCGGACCGGAACCGTGGCTCCCGTCGTGGACCTGACCCACAGCATTCCGTCGCGCAACCTCAATGAGGCGGCCTACATTCTGCGCGGAGCCTACGGCGACTTCCCCGCCGGAAGCGTGCACATCGTGCTCGTCGACAGCATCCATTGGCCAAATACACCCCTCATTGCGTGCAGCATTGACGGTCACCACTTTTTGGGCCTTGACAACGGACTCCTTGCGATGATCCGTCCCGACGTGCAGCCCAGCACGCGGGTGCAGCTCGACCTTAAAAACCGCTTGGACTGCAGCACGGCCGAATCGCTGCTCGCCGCAGCCGCCGCGCACCTTTTGGACGGCGGAAGCCCGAGCCTGCTCGGCCCCTCGCGGTCAGAATGGGTTGAGCGCAGCGTCCTTAAGCCCGAAGTGCGCAGCCCCCAAGCTGCCCTTGTACACGTTCAGTACGTCGACCACTATGGCCAACTCGTGACCGACGCCGACCAGGCATGGCTGCAGCGCTGGCACATGGGTCAGCCGTTTGAAACGAATGTACGCGGCCAACGCGTCCGCCAATGGTGGGGCGAGTCGGGGCTTCCGTCGGGCAGCCTCTACTTTCGCACCAACCGGCACCAACTTCTCGAAATCGGTATGGTCGACGGAGGCAGCGATTCCGTGAACCAAGCCGCCCGCCTCCTTGGCATGAAGCCGGGCGACGCCCTTGAACTCAAACTGAGGTGAGCCCATCCCTGACCCGCATCGTCCACCTGAGCGTCGCGCCCGAGCACCGGGAAGCGTTTGAGGCCTACGTCGCCCAAAAAATCAAGGTCGTCGCCGACCAGCCGGGATGCCTCAGCGCAACCTGGCTCCGCGCCCACGACGGAACCTACTTTACCCACAGCCAATGGCGCAGCGAAGAGTTTCTTGAAAACTACCGCCGTTCCGCCACTTTTGCCGAAATTTGGCCCACGTTAAAGGCCTGGTTCGACGCACCTGCGCGCGCCTGGTCCTGCGACACCCTGACGCCATCCCCATGCTAAGCCTAGCCCGCCGCGAATTCGCATCCTTTTTTCAGTCCTCTACGGGTGTACTCGTATTAAGCGTGTACCTCGGATTGAACGCCGTCTTTTTGTGGCTGATGCCGGGCAACTTCCATCTGCTCGACAGCGGCTACGCCCAACTCGACGGACTCTTTATGCTGTCGCCGTGGGTGTTTTTGTTCTTGGTTCCGGCCTTGGCAATGCGCATGCTTGCCGAAGAACGCCGTGCAGGCACACTGGATTGGCTGCGCGCCAAGCCCCTCACTACCTGGCACATCGTCACGGGCAAATGGCTCGCAGGCATGGCCCTGCTCGCACTGGCGCTCTTACCCACCCTGCTGTACGCCGCATCGCTTTGGGTGCTTGGCAACCCAGTGGGCAACCTCGACCTGGGCAGCACCGCCGGTTCCTACCTCGGCCTCTTTATCTTGGGTGGCTCCTACCTCGCGATTTCGCTGCTCTTTAGCGCCAGCACCGACAATTCCATTGTTGCATTTGTGGGCGGAGCCGCCGGAAGCCTCGCCATGTACGCCGGGTTTGACGCGTTTGTGGACCTCCCCAGCATTGCCAACCGCGGCCTGTACCTGCTGCAGTGGGGCATCAGCGAACACTACACGTCCATGAGCCGCGGGGTCATTGACGCCAACGACATTCTCTACTTTGCGGGTCTTACGCTGGCCTTTTTGGGCGGAGCTCGCATGATGCTCGAGCCCACTAAAAACCTTCGCACCGCGCTTCCCATTCTCATTGCGGTCGGAACCTTAGCCCTCTCCACCCTTCGCCCCGTCTTTGTCCGCCTGGACCTTACCGCAGACCAGCGCTTTAGCCTCAGCGACGCCACCGAAACCCTGATCGACCAGGTCGAAGAGCCCATGCTGGTGACGATTTACCTCGAGGGGGACTTTCCAGCCGGATTTCAGCGACTTCAGTCCGAAACCCTTCGCTTACTCGACGAATTCCGCGCACGAAACCGAAACATTCGCTACGAATTAATCAATCCGTCTGAGAATCCGGATCCGCAAGTGCGACGCGACACCTACACCCAGCTTCAAAACTTGGGACTCGGCGCCATTCAGCTCGAAGTTCAAGAGGCCGACGGCGTCAAAACCCAGCAGGTGTTTCCGGGCGCCGTAGTCAGCTACAGCGAGCGCCAATGGCCTGTTTCGCTGCTCCTTGAACAGTTCGCACAGGCTCCAGACGCCCAAATCAACGCCAGCATTCAAAATTTGGAGTACGCTCTCGCGTCCGCCCTGCGCGGCCTTCTTCAGACAGAACGTAAGCGCGTGGCACTCCTCGAAGGACACAGCGAGCTCGAGGCCGTGCACACCGCAGCGCTCGAACTCAGCCTGCGCAAGAGCTACGACGTCTACCGATTTAACCTCCGTGAATTCCCTGTGGACAGCACCACCGGGGAGCCCTCTCTCAGCATGCAGGTTCGCCGCCTGAACAGCTTTGACGGAATCGTGATGGCCAAGCCCCGCGACTCCTTCAACGACCTCGACCGTTGGCTGCTCGACCAGTACCTTATGAACAACGGGCGCGCGCTGTGGATGATCGAAGCCGTGCACGCTGAAATGGACTCGCTCAGCTACGCGCCCGAATTCCTGGCCTACCCCACCCTCGACTTCATCGGTTTGGACGGCATGCTCTTCACCTATGGGGCTCGCGTGAACACCACCCTTGCAGCGGACCTCGTGTGTGCGGGCATCAACGACCAACGGTCGGTACGCCCTTGGGTGTACTTCCCGCTAATGCTTCCGCAGTCTGAGCACCCGATCGTTAAAAACCTCAACGCTGTGCGCTACGAGCTCGGAACCACCGTGGATACCATTCGGGTTCCCGGAGTGCGCAAAACGATACTGCTGCAGACGTCGCCCTATGCCCGCCGCCGCCCCGCTCCCACCCAAGTCAGCTTGGCCGAACTCTACAACGAGCCGGTACGCGCCCTGTACACCGAGGGGCCGCTGGCCACGGCGGTGCTGCTCGAGGGTGAGCTTCCGTCCTACTTCGCAAACCGCATGGTGCCCAAAACGGAACTTCCTGCCCCACCCGCCAAAGCCACTGACGCAAAACTCCTCATCGTGGGCGACGGCGACCTCGCCAAAAACCAGCGCAACATTGTGCGCAGCGATATTCCGCGCGGCGCCCCGCTGCCGTTGGGCTACGACCAGTTTACCGGACAGCAGTTCGGCAATTCTGACTTCGTACTCAATGCCATGGACTACCTGCTCGAGGGCAGCGGACTAATTTCGGTGCGCGGACGCGACGTCAGCCTTCGCCTTCTCGACCGTCCCAAAGTCGACGCCCAGTCGGTCTTCTACCAAGCGCTTAACTCGGTTGCGCCGATTGCCTTGGTCCTTTTGCTCCACACCCTCTACCGAATCGTGCGCCGACGTCGCTACGGTCAATCCCAACCCAATGCCTAAGTCAAAATCCGTTCGCTTGCGCGGAACCCTAATTGTACTCGCCCTGGTCACCGCCGGGGTAATCTTTCTCATCGTTCGCGAAAACCGGAGCCACGACGACCTCAGCCCTGAGGCCTACGACTTTGCCATTGACGATACCGCGTCGATTGACCGCATTGTGCTGTGGAACCGCAGTCCCGACACCGCCGTACTCACCCGTGAAGCAGGCGTTTGGTTGATCAACGGGACCTCTCCTGCCCGACCCGACGCTGTCGAGGTCCTGCTCGAAACACTGTACCGCGTTCGCTTGCGCGGATTTGCTCCAGATGCTGCCACGACCAACATCCTGTCATCAATGGCATCGTACGGAGTGCACGTGGATGTCTATGCGGGTGCCCAAGCACTTAAATCGTTTACGGTCGGAACCGAAACGCCCGACATGCTCGGCACCTACTTTTTGCGCGACGGTTTCGGACGCCCTGTCGCGGTGCACATTCCTGGATTTAATGGCTACTTGAGCAGCCGGTTCTTCTTGCGCGAAGACCTTTGGCGCCACCGCGTGCTGTGGCCCAACCAAGAGCCGGTGTCCGCGGTTTCAATTTCGTATGTGGATTCCGCCAACGCCAATGTAGAACTTATCAACAAGGACGGGAGTTGGTCGATTTCAGGGCAACCCGCCGACGGCATGAAGGTCCAGGCCCTTTTAAAGGCAATCGCAAGCAGCCAGTACGAGGGGGTCATCATTCCGACAGATGGTGCATACAGAAAGCAAGACAGCCTGAAAGCCTTGCCCCCACGGGTTCAAATCGAAGTTCGACGCACCGACGGAAGCGTCAATTCCATGCTGCTCTACCACATCCCTGGCGACCCCGAAGCCATCACCGACGACGGTCTACCCCAAACGTTTGACCCCAACCGTTTTTACGCGTTTTTGGACGACGGCCGAATGGTGCTCGTTCAGCGCTTTGGTCTTCAACACCTGTTGAAAAGTTCTCGCGGATTGCGTTCGCAGAGGTAATTACTTTGCAGCATGAAGTTCATCGTTTCCAGCGGACAGCTACTCCGCGCGCTACAGACCGTTTCGGGTGTGATTCAATCCAACCACACCCTGCCAATTCTCGACCACTTTTTGGTCGTACTCGAACCCAATAAGCTCACCATTACCGCGTCCGACCTCGAGACGACAATGACGACCACGTTGGACGTCGCTTCTGAGAGTTCCGCCACCGCGGCAATCCCCGCGCGAATGCTGCTTGATACCGTCAAGAGCTTCCCAGAGCAGCCGCTCACGTTCACCTTCAACCCGAGCGCACACAGCCTTGAGGTGAGCAGTGACTTCGGTAAGTACGCGATTTCGTACGTCGACGCCGCCGAGTACCCAAAGGCGCCCGACGTCGATGCCACGGTGACTGTTGAACTTCCTGCGCACGTCCTGGGAACCGCCATCGCCAAGACCCTTTTTGCCGCCGGCAACGACGACCTTCGCCCGGTGATGAGCGGAGTATTTTTTCAGCTCACCCCCGAAAGCCTCACCTTTGTCGCGACCGATGCCCACAAGCTCGTGCGCTACCGCCGCAGCGACTTTGCCGCCCCTCAAACAGCTGAATTCATTATGCCCAAAAAGCCGCTCAACCTTTTGAAGGCTACGCTGGGCAGCAACGACGACCTCGTTGAGATTCGCTACACCGAGCAGAACGCCCAGTTCACGTACGACGGCGTCACCCTGATTTGCCGACTGATCGACGGCAAGTACCCCAATTTCGAGGGCGTGATTCCCAAGAACAACCCCAACCGCATGACGGTCGACCGCGGCGCATTCACCGGAAGCGTCAAGCGCGTCAGCTTGTTCGCCAACAAGACAACGCACCAGATCCGACTCAAAATGGCGGGCAACGAGCTGTTCATAAGTGCCGAGGATCCGGATTTCGCGAACAAAGCGCACGAGCGCTTGACCTGCAGCTACGAGGGCAGCGACCTCGAAATCGGATTCAACAGCCGATTCATCGTTGAAATGCTGGGTAACGTCGACTCGAACTCTGTAGTCTGGGAATTTTCGGCACCGAACCGTGCTGGACTCCTTTTTCCAGACCGCCCCAGCGAAGACGGCGAAGACCTGCTGATGCTGGTCATGCCGGTGATGCTCAACGCATAAAACGACCGCAACGTGAACCTTTTGGTCGTCGCCGACGTGCACGGGTGTTCAAAGACCCTGAAGACGTTGGTGCGCGGCCAATGGAATCCGCACGACGAGTTTCTCATTTTGGTTGGCGACTTGGTCAACAAGGGACCGAAGTCGGCCAAGGTTATCGAATACGTGAGGGAACTTCAAACCGAATATCCCTACAGCGTATTTGTGGTGCGGGGTAACCACGAGCAAATGCTTGTAGACGCCTACGACCAGCCCACTCAAAAGTTGGCATTTTATGAGAAGTTCAAAAAAGACCTTCTTCGCCGCGGAATTCCGCTGAAAAAAACCATTGACTGGATGCGCCGCCTCCCTTTAAAGTGGGAGAACAAGTATGTGCTCGTGACCCACGCTGGGGTTGCACTGCATGCCCGCGACCCCTTTGTCGCAGGCAACCTGCGCTCGGTACTCCACAACCGGTCTGCCCTTAAAAACGTCGGGAAGCTCCAAATTTTTGGCCACGTGATCCAAGAACCCGGGATTCCGCGATTCTACCCTTCGGCCAACGCGTGGGGCATTGATACCGGATGCTGGCGCGGCGGTGGACTCCACGCGATTCGTCTGGCTCGGACTGGAGAAATTTTGGAATTCCTTCGCGAACCGACGCACAGTACCGACCTTTGACGCACAACTCGCGACCCGAGCGGCCGCACCAAACCCTTAGATGTATGCCCAACGCATTATTTAACGTCCCCAAGGCCATTAACGAGCCTGTCTACAGCTACGCTCCCGGAACCCCAGAGCGCACTCGCCTTTTGTCAACCTACGAGCGCATGCTCGGTGAGCAGGTCGACATTCCGATGTTTATTGGAGGCAAAGAAGTCCGTACGGGCGAGCTCCGCGAGTGCCGTCCGCCGCACGACCACCAACGCGTCATTGGCCGCTACCACTGGGGCAGCAAAGAGCACGTGGAGCAGGCCGTAGACGCCGCTTTGGCTGCCCACGCTTCGTGGTCGTCGATGCCTTGGTTTGAGCGTGCCGGAATCTTTTTGCGCGCCGCCGACCTCGTAAGCGGACCCTACCGCGCCACAATCAACGCGGCAACCATGCTTGCCCAGTCCAAGACGGTGCACCAGGCCGAAATTGACGCGGCGTGCGAGTTCGCAGACTTCTTGCGCTTCAACGTGCAGTTCATGACCGAGATTTATGCCCAGCAGCCCGAGAGCTCGCCCGGCGTCTGGAACCGCATGGAGTACCGCGCCCTCGAAGGCTTCATTCTCGCGATTACCCCATTTAACTTCACGGCCATTGCGGGCAATTTGCCGTCTGCGCCTGCCTTGATGGGCAACGTTGCGGTATGGAAGCCTGCCGACGCCCAGATCTACTCTGCGTGGGTAATCATGGAGATCTTTCGCAAGGCAGGACTCCCCGACGGCGTCATCAACCTCGTGTACGCCGACGGTCCCGCCGTCGGAGACGTGGTCTTCAAGCACCCCGATTTTGCGGGCTTGCACTTCACTGGCTCGACCGGTGTGTTTAAGCACCTCTGGAAAGAAATCGGAACCAACATCGACCGTTACAAAGCCTACCCGCGTATTGTGGGAGAAACGGGCGGAAAGGATTTTGTTCTGGCACACCCCTCGGCCGACGCCCTCGAAGTTGCGACTTCACTGAGCCGCGGCGCCTTTGAGTTTCAGGGTCAAAAATGTTCGGCCGCCTCGCGCGCCTATGTGCCTGCCAGCCTTTGGCCCGCAGTCAAGGCCAAGCTCGTCGAAGACGTCAAGAGCTTTAAAATGGGCAGCCCCGGCGACCCCTCTAACTTCATCACCGCAGTCATTGACGAGCGTTCGTTCGATAAGACCGTGTCCTTCATCGACTACGCTAAGGGCCGCGAGGACGTCGAGCTGATTGTGGGCGGAGGCCACGACAAGTCCAAAGGCTACTTCGTCGAACCCACCGTGGTGGTGACGACCAATCCGCACTTTCGCACCATGTGCGAAGAAATCTTCGGGCCGTTTCTGACCATCTTCGTCTACGAAGATTCCGCCTGGAGCGAGACCCTCGACCTGATCAACCGCACTTCTGAGTACGCCTTGACCGGAGCCGTATTTTCTCGCGACCGCTACGCCGTCGACGAAGCGACGCGCCGCCTCAGTTTTGCCGCCGGAAACTTCTACGTCAACGACAAGCCTACGGGAGCCGTCGTTGGCCAGCAGCCGTTTGGCGGCGCGCGCGGATCGGGCACCAACGACAAGGCAGGTTCGGTCTTGAACCTACTCCGTTGGGCTTCACCCCGAACGATTAAAGAAACATTGGTTCCGCCTTCAGACTACCGCTACCCGTTCTTGGGGTAGCAAGCTGCCAGTACCTAGTTACGAGATTAGGCCGGAAGCTCCACGATGACCTTCGTCTCGTAGAATTCCCCCGGCAGCCATTGAGACACCGGGTGAATTCGGTGGCGAATTCCGCGAAGTTCTTCGCTGAGGTCGCCGCCCTTGAGGGCGTACAGCGCGGTATTTGGCTTTGACGACCAGTGCCCCTTCATCCACTGCTTGAGCTCGGCGGCCGGAGCAACTGCGCGGGTCACGGCGAGGTCAAAGGGCCCTTTGACGGACTCCATGCGCCCCCATACGGGGCGAACGTTGGTCAGTCCGAGCGCGTCTGCGACCGCCTGGACCACCTTTATTTTTTTGGCAATGGAGTCGACTAGCACCCACTCCACCTCGGGAAAGGCAATCGCAAGCGGAATCCCAGGAAATCCGCCGCCTGTACCAATGTCAGCCACTCTAAGTCCGGCCTTTAGGGGCAGAACGTGGCCCAACACGAGCGAATGCGCGATGTGGCGTTCCCAAAGATTGTCGAGGTCCTTGCGCGAAACCACGTTAATCTGAGCATTCCACGTGCGGTACAACTCGGGAAGCGCCTCGAGCTTCGCAATCGATTCGTCGCTCAAGAACGAAAATGCCGCCGTGTCCATTATCCCTTCCAGAACGGTTTGGCCATTGGGTCGCGCTTCGGAATTCGACGGCGAATGGCGTCCACACGAATCCACAACGCCGCTCGCACTGCTTCGAACCACGTGCCAAAACGGCTAAAATGAACGACGAGCATGGCACCGACTACGGCGTGCAGGGCCACCCAACTTCCGGCCGCAAAAAAGGCCTGGTTGCGGTAAAAATCGCGGAGCGGATCCAAGCCCTCTTGAGTGATTAGGACCCAATGCCCGAGAACGCCAAGTGCGGCGACAACCCCGGCGAGGTCTGTCACCCAAAGACCCAAGAACGCCAAAACCAGTGCAGTCTGCTCGGCAGCCGGACGCACTTCGCGCAATTTAGGGTCCCGCTGAATGCTTCCGCGTCGTGCCACGGCCGCATCTGCTGCCAGCGCCACTCGGCCTGGGCCAGCGAGAACTCCCATGAGTAGTTCGCCCTCGCCACCGTCGACGTGCATGCTGTCTTGAAATCCCTTGCGGTCCATAAAATCTGCCGACCGAAACGCCAAATTGACCGGTATGAGCGAACTGGGGATTCCGCCCGAATGCTGGCGAAGCCAGGCCCAAATTTGGCCTGCAGCCATCGGGATCCGCACCGAAGACTTGGCGTCTACAACCTTAACCGGGGCCCAAACGGCCGCCACATTGCGGTCGTTGAGCGGATTTGTGAGCCAACCGAGCCAACTTGAGAAGTCCGCAGGCGGAACCGTCGCCGCGTCCACCCAAACTAAGTTGCTCCGTTTGGTCGCCTTGACGCCCAAGGTCATCGCAAGCTTTCGGGTGCGCCAAAATCGGTCGCTGTGCGGAACCGTGACTACCGTCAGCCACGGGTACTGAAGGCGAAGCTGCTCAATGCGGTGGGCCGTGTCGTCTTCACTTTGGTTGTCAATTACGACCATTTCAACGGTCGACGGCAGTCCGCTTGCCGCAAAAGCCGCAATCCACTCTTCAAACCACGGAGCCGCGTTGCGGCCAACCACCAGAAGGGCTAAATCCTTGGCCGCCGCGGGAGCGCCTTCAGACACCTTGGGTTTAAGCGCCGACAAGCCCCGCGAGGCATAGGCCACCACGAGTAAGGCCACGAGCGACGCGAGTCCAGACGACACCATGAACGCCGACGCCATGGGCGTTAGCAGCCATCGGGATGCTTCGGTATACCAGACTTCCATTACGTGGGCAAAAGTAGTCCAAGAACCGGCGCCGTACCTTTGCTCTGTGCAATTTGAAATCCAAGCAAAAGACCCCCATTCTGCAGCGCGGAGCGGCCTGCTTCACACCGCCCACGGGGCGGTTCCGACCCCCATATTTATGCCTGTCGGAACCCAAGGCGCCGTCAAAGGGGTAGGTCCCGACCTACTCGCTTCTGATACCCGAGCACATATTGTTTTGGGCAACACCTACCACCTATACCTGCGCCCCGGAACCGAAGTGCTCGAACAAGCCGGAGGCCTGCACGCATTCAGCACCTGGACCGGCCCAATGCTCACCGACAGCGGTGGATTTCAGGTCTACAGCCTCGAAGACCGGCGCAAAATCCGCGAAGAGGGTGTCAAATTCCAGTCGCACATCGACGGAAGCACCCATTTGTTTTCGCCCGAATCCGTGATGGACGTGCAGCGCTCCATCGGAGCCGACATCGTAATGGCCTTCGACGAGTGCACCGCCTACCCCATCGAAAAAGCCTACGCTCGAGAGGCCATGGAGCGCACCCACCGATGGCTCGACCGCTGCTTCGTTCGCTGGAACGAAACCGAGCCCAAGTACGGCTACGACCAGGCACTCTTTCCCATCGTTCAGGGTTCGACCTTTTCAGATCTGCGCAAGGAATCCGCCGAATTCATCGCCTCAAAGGGCGCGTGGGGCAACGCCATTGGCGGCCTCAGTGTGGGCGAACCCCACGACGAGATGTACGCGATGACCGCCGAGGTCTGCGCGATCCTTCCGACCGACCGCCCCCGCTACCTCATGGGGGTCGGAACCCCCGCCAACATCCTCGAGTCCATCGCGCTGGGCGTCGATATGTTTGACTGTGTGATGCCGACCCGCAACGGCCGCAACGGCCAAATCTTTACCCGCCAGGGAACCGTCAACCTTCGCAACGCCAAGTGGGCCCGCGACTTTAGCCCGCTTGACCCCGACGGAGATTCCGTCGTCGACAGCCGCTATTCAAAAGCCTACGTCTACCACCTGATTAAAGCTGACGAAGCCCTTGGCCGCCAAATCGCCTCGCAGCACAATTTGCGCTTTTACCTAGCGTTAGTCGAAGAAGCGCGCCAGCGCATTGCCGACGGAAGCTTCAGGGCATGGAAGGACGCCCTCGTTCCCCAACTTACCCGCCGCCTCTAGCCAACCTTGCCACCAGCCAACCTCGCCAACCAGCCAACGAGCCCCCAGGCCACCAATGATGCCCCGTACCCTGCTTCGCATTGACCGCTACCTCCTTGGGCAGTTCCTCGGGACCTATGCGCTATTTATGGTGCTGATTATGGCCATCGCGGTGGTCTTTGACATCTCACAAAAAATTGACAACTTTCTCAACCAGGGCATCACAGTAGGATTCGCACTTCAGCACTACTACGGCCACTTCATTCTGTACTACGGATCCACCTTCAGCGCGCTCATCCTCTTTTTGTCGACGGTGTACGCCACGGCGCGTCTCGCCAACCGCTCTGAGCTCATGGCCATCTTGGCCGGTGGTCTGCCCTTTCGGCGCTTGCTCCTTCCCTTTGCCCTCGGAGCCGGAATCGTCTTCAGCCTCATGATGCTCCTCAGCCACTTCGTGGTTCCGCAAAGCAACATTGCGCGGCTCGCATTCGAAGACCGCTACGTCCAAGACGTGGCCCCCAAACGCCCGATCAACATTCACCGCCAAATTCTACCTGGGCACTACATCTACCTTGAAACCTGGAGCCCCGAGCGCAAAGCCGGATACCACTTCAGCTACGAAGTCTTTGACGGAAGCAAGCTCGTCAGCAAACTCCGTGGTGACTACCTGCGCTACGACACCATCGCCCAAACCTGGAAACTCGACAACTGGGAACGCCGAACCTTTGCAGACCAGAGCATGAGTGATGTCACGCTCGGGCGAACCCTTGACTCCAACTTCGCCTTTAAGCCCACACTGCTCAACCCCGACCAGCGCCGAACCGAGACCATGACCTCACCGCAGTTGCTGCGCTTCCTGGCCCAAGAACGACTCAGCGGATCCGAAGCCGTCGCTTGGCACGAAGCCGAGTGGTACCGGCGCACCGCCTACCCCTTCTCAATGTTCATCTTAGTGGTGATGGCCTTTTCGCTCTCTTCGGCAAAACGCCGGGGCGGCCTGGGGGCACCCATCGCCCTCGGACTGCTGTTTGTCGTGGTCTACATCTTCTTTATGCAGCTCGGGAGCATGAGCATGATGGCCCTAAATACCCCGCCACTATTGGCCATTTGGCTTCCGAACCTCGTATTCGGAACCCTGACCATCTACCTCTACCAAAAGGCACCGAAGTAAGTAGTTTTGCGCCATGTCGGTTCTGCGCCCTAACGACCACGACCCCGTGGGCATTCACTACGTGTGGATGCACTTTATCGTCCTAATCTGGGGCTTCACCGGAGTCCTTGGACGCCTCATTACAATCGGCGCCCTCGACCTCGTATGGCTGCGCATCATGCTGGCCATTGGCTTTTTGTGGGGCTACCAGCGAATTCTGGGCGGACGAATTCAGCGCATACCCACTTCTCGCTTGGGCTGGACACTTGGACTGAATGGCCTCGTACTCATGATCCACTGGGTCACTTTTTACGCTGCCATCAAACTCTCCAATATTTCTCTGACATTGGCGTGCCTGTCGACGGGGCCATTGTTCACCGCTTTTCTCGAGCCGCTCATTTTTAAACGTCGGATCTCTTGGGCTGAAGTCGCGGTCAGTTTCGGAGTCGTCGTGGGATTACTCCTCGTAATTGGGTCTGTTGAAGGTCAGGGCCTTGCAATCGCGGTAGGCCTCACGAGCTCTGGGCTTTCTGCCCTTTTCTCAGTGCTCAACGGCCGCATCGTACGCCAAATGGAACCTGCCTCCATCTCGTTTTGGGAACTACTCGCGGGATTTGTTGGACTAAGCATCGTCCTTGCCGCAACCTCAAACCTCACCCAGGTCCTTGCCGCTCCCAGTCCGAGCGACTGGTTCTACCTCGCGATCCTCGCAAGCTTCTGCACCGCCTTTGCCTTTGTCCAGTCCGTTCGCATCATGCGCTACCTCAGCCCCTTCACGGTCGTGCTCGCCATTTCAATGGAACCCATCTACGGAATCATCCTCGCCCTCCTCGTTTTTGGGGCGGACGAAGCCATGCCAACCCTGTTCTACCTTGGCTTTGCCGTGGTTCTTAGTATGCTCCTCGCGAATGCATGGATTCAGCGGCGGAACCGCCTGAAGTTATCCACATCCACCCCATCCGCCGGCAAAAAGTCGTAGGTTTGACCCCTTCAGCACATCCTATGGAATACTTAGATTTTGAAGCGCCCATCCGCGAACTCGATGAACAAATTGCCAAGGCCGAAGCCCTCGAGCTCGAGACCGGCGTGTCAATGATGCAGTCCATTGAAGAACTGCGCAGCAAGCGCGACGCTACCTTTCACGAACTGGCAGCGGGACTGAGTCCGTGGCAGCGCGTTCAGCTTAGCCGCCACCCGAACCGACCCTACACCCTTGCGTACATCGAATCCATGACTGGCGGTCAGTTCTCCGAACTCCACGGCGACCGTCAAGTCAAAGACGACAAGGCCATGGTCGGTGGCTGGGGATGGCTCGACGGCGAGTCGTTCATGTTCGTCGGCCAGCAAAAAGGTATCAATACCAAAATGCGCCAGCTCCGCAACTTCGGAATGGCCAATCCCGAAGGGTACCGCAAGGCCCTTCGGCTGTTCAAGCAAGCCGAGAAATTTGGGCGCCCTATCGTAACGCTCATTGATACACCGGGAGCCTTCCCGGGTCTTGAAGCTGAAGAGCGCGGCCAAGGTGAAGCCATCGCCCGCAACATCATGGAAATGACCCGCCTCAAGGTTCCGGTCATCTGCATCATCATCGGCGAAGGCGCTTCAGGCGGAGCCCTCGGAATCGGCGTCGGCGACCGCGTACTCATGCTCGAGAACACCTGGTACTCCGTAATCAGCCCCGAATCCTGCTCGTCCATCCTGTGGCGCAGTTGGGACTACAAAACCACCGCAGCTGAAGCGCTCAAGCTCACCGCCCCCGACATGCTCGCGAACAAACTCATCGACGGAATCGTCCCCGAGCCCCTCGGCGGAGCCCACCGCGATCCCAAGGCCATGTTCGAGACCCTCAAGCACGAAATCCTCAAGCACTACCGCGCGCTCCAAGCTTTGGATCCGCAGGAACGCATCGCCCTGCGCATGGACAAATTCAGCGCAATGGGAGTCTACGAAACCGCCTAACGCACAACCATGGAAGCCAACCAGCCACTGCAGCGCACCTCCGCACGCCGCCCCAACCCGGGTAGTGTCGCATTGCCGTCTGTAGCCGGTAAACTGCCCCCTCAAGCCATCGAGCTCGAAGAAGCGGTACTCGGTTCGCTCCTGATCGACCGAAATGCCCTTTCAAAGGTCATTGATATCTTGACGCCCGAAACCTTTTACGTCGACGCCCACCAAGCGGTGTTCTCGGTAGTCAAGGATTTGTTTGCGGAGTCTCAGCCGATTGACATTCTCACGGTGGCTCAAGCACTGCGCAAAGCGGGGCAGCTCGAACGCATCGGAGGCGAAGCCAAACTGATCAACCTCAGCACCCGTGTTTCGTCTTCTGCCCACATCGAATACCATGCGCGGATCGTCGTTCAAAAGCACATCCAGCGCGAACTCATTCGAATCGCCTCAGAGCTCACCGAGAAGGCCTACGACGAATCCACAGATGTCCTTGACCTACTGGACAGCGCTGAACAATCGTTGTTCAGCGTCTCCCAGGGTAACCTCAAGCGGAACTACGAATCCTCTCTCAACCTTGTCAAGCAGGCGCTTGATCGAATTTCTGCCATTTCGCAGCGCGAAGGCTTGTCGGGTGTACCGAGCGGATTCCGAGATGTGGACCGCGTAACCTCTGGATGGCAAAAATCCGACTTGGTCATCTTGGCCGCGCGCCCTGGCATGGGTAAGACCGCCTTTGTCCTGAGCATGGCGCGAAACATCGCGGTCGCTCACAAAGTCCCTGCCGCAGTGTTCAGTCTTGAAATGTCATCGGTCCAGCTCATCACCCGTATGATCTCGTCAGAGACCGGAATCGGAGCCGAAAAGCTTCGCCGAGGCAACCTCGATGCCACCGAATGGGCGCAACTTACCTCTAAGGTGAAGACCCTTCAGGACGCACCGATTTACATCGACGACACCCCCGGTTTGAGCATTTTTGACCTACGTGCCAAGTGCCGTCGCCTCGTTTCACAGCACCAAATCGGAATCATCATTATCGACTACCTACAGCTCATGACTGCAGGTAATTCCAAATCTGGCGGAAACAGAGAGCAAGAAATCTCATCCATTTCGCGAGCACTCAAATCCATTGCAAAAGAGCTCGACATTCCAGTGATCGCCCTGTCGCAGCTCTCACGTGCCGTCGAGACCCGTGGCGGCTCAAAGCGCCCCCTTCTCTCTGACCTTCGTGAATCGGGCGCCATTGAACAAGATGCTGACATTGTGTCGTTCATCTACCGTCCAGAATACTACGGTATCCACGAATGGGACGACGACTCTGGAGCTCCGGCCGATGGCCAAGCAGAACTAATCATTGCCAAGCACCGCAACGGCTCGCTTGAAAACGTTCGACTCAAATTCGAAGGTGCGATGGCGCGATTCTCAGACTTGGATTCCGGATACAGTGCACGCGGCCCAGTCACATCTGGTTCGAGCTCAAGCAGCGACGCTTTGTTCGAATCCAAGATGAACCACGTCGAACCCAACGAGGGAGACGAATATCCGCCGTTTTAAGCGACTATTCAAACATTCTCCACCGCAGGAACCACCGAAGCGTGGCCGGCGGAACCGGGTAGTTTTGGGCCACAAACACCGTGTTTGGAATCCACCCTTGGTTGGCATTTTGTGCAATTACGCCAAGTTGCGCCTCACCGAGGTAGACCATGGCTGCCGCGTGCACTAGCCCGCCTGCAGGCATAGACTCTCCATTCGTGGCATATCCGAACAGCCCTTTTTCTGCTACCCACACAGGGCGCTGCCAGCCTCCCGTCCATCCCTGGCCCATAAGTTCAAGCTGTACACGCATGCCTGGGTACAAATTCGGAACCTTTGCTGCGTACACCAAACCGAGCTCCCCATAACCGGGAGCTAGCCCTAACTCGGTCTGAGAGGCCCAACGGCCCAGCACCAATGTCCGAACCGACCAATTGGGAGAAAGCTTGGCGCGACCCTTCCAGTCCACACCGAGCATTGCCCACGGATCCCGGGCGACCCACACCGCACTGGCATCTGACCAATCCGCAACCGTCAGCATTGGATCACTACTACTAACCTGAGCGCGAACAATCAGCTGCTCCAAAGGCTTGATCTTGACCTCGCCACGACGCACGTGCGAAACCGCACTTCCTTGCCACGGCATCGTCCACCGCTGTGCCAACTCCACTTCAAACCAAGGATTGGCGCCAAAATCCAACCACCGTTGTCGGCCGTAGCGGAACTCTACCGCCCGGCCCCCGAAATCAACATCAGCGCGCAGCCGGTTCCGCCGCCCTGGAAACTCCCACGAGCCGACCGGCGACCACCTCGGTACCTGGGACGGAACCATCCACACCCCACTCTCCCAGTACTGGGCATTCACAAATCGTGCTCCAGCTGACCATGTTGGCCGTACCCTCGGAAGCACATCAATCACACTTACCCCACGCAGTTCGGGTTCAGACCATCGTGCTCCACTACTGCGAACCACGCGAACATCAAGCACCGCGTAGACCACAGAATCCACGGACTGACCCGATCCCTGAAATCCAGATTGATTATGGCTCCAATTCAGCTCGACACCCAACCTACTGCGGGCATGAATCCATTCTGCCCGAACCTGACTCGATTGGCCCGCACGCTCAGCTTGGCTCCAGCGCGTGGTCACCAAATCTCGGTTGGGTTGCCAAAACTCAGCCTCTGTAAGTTGTGCCACATCCACCACACCACCGGCCTCGCCATCCACCGTTCGCTGAAGCCCTACTTGAACACTGTAATTCCAGATTCGTGCGGAATCTCTTCCCCAAAAAGAAGTCCGCAAACGATCCCGAAAATGATCCTCAGTGAGCAAACCACCACTCATTTGCAATCGTCGAAAATCAACCCAAAAATGCCGGTAGTACCTCGGTGACGCGCTCGCGACGATGCCAAACTCTTGGCCACGACCGTGTGCTGATTCACCCACCCAATCGACCACGGGCAAGGGGCCCTTGCGAACATTCCAATCAAGAGGAACCTCCCGTACTGCATTCATCCAGTACGGAACCCCCACCGGCCCCACCAACCCCGAAAGGCCTTCACTAAAATTCCACGTAGAACTTCCGAGCGCACTCACGCCGACCGCCCCTAGAGTCAACGGGCTCCGAAGTACCCGATCGTCAGCGCCCTCATTCCGAAAAGCCACACCATCCCAGATCGCGACCGTCCAAGGAACAGGCCTAAGCGTATCCTGAATTCTGAGTTCCCTCACTGACGAGGAATCGGCAACAGTGTCTTGCGCACGCACCCAAACTAATGGGCATGCAAAAACCGCCCAAGCGAGGATGAATCGAAGGCGGTGAATGGGGTTCATGGGTGCAAATATGATGCGAATAAAAACAAAAAACCCCCGCATATGCGAGGGTTTCTGTATAAGTATGGCGGCGACCT